>OAVH01000029.1_pt1 | contig 111937 bp, 97 predicted proteins | sample 1495281 | NCBI WGS metagenome assembly OAVH01 (sample SAMEA2580082, study PRJEB22360) | human gut metagenome | biome: human gut; feature: human-associated habitat; material: faeces | place: Denmark | collected 2008/2010
TTCAAAAATACAGGCTTTTGGTAGACTGACTTGCATTGAGTTTCACGGATTCAGGATATTGTCTATGAGGAACAACAAGTTCCTTCCGCATCTCTTTCTCTCAGGATCATCCCATATCGATTTTCAAATCCCCCGGCTTTATCAGCCCCTTCGCCCGAAAAATCTTTCCAGTGATCCAGGTAATCACAACCGGAAGTACAAAACAGATCAGAATCATTCCAACCCACTGAAATGCACCGGCTTCATATCCTTCCGGCATCTGTGACCATCCAGAAACAATTCCGATAGGGCCAACCAGTCCTGACGTTCCCATACCGGAAGAAATTGCCGGGCCATTGTTCCGCATCCGGAACACACAGGTAGAAAGCACCCCTGTAACAGCTGCTGTAATCGTAGGCGGAATCCACAGGATCGGTTTTTTCATAAGATTCGGTACCTGAAGCATGGATGTTCCGAGCCCCTGTGCCACAAATCCTCCAATTCCGTTATCCGGAAAGCTTAAAACCGCATACCCCAGCATATGGGCACAACATCCTGCAGTTGCCGCCCCTCCTGCCAGAGACAGTCCATTCCAGATCTCCATGGTAACAGTTCCGTCTGCCAGTCCTGCCAGAACAGCGCCTCCTCCCAGTCCAATGGCTGCACAGATTGCAGCAGAGCTGACAGGCAGGGTCAGTACTGCTCCCACCACTGCGGAAACCGCCACTCCCATCAGGAAAGGCTGAAGGTTGGTCGCCCATCCGATAAACACACCCAGAGCATCACACACTGACTTGAACATCGGTGCAAAAATGATCGCCAGCACTCCTCCGGTAAGGATTGTTAATGCCGGTGTTACGATAATATCGATCTTTGTTTCCTTAGATACCAGCTTTCCTATCTCACAGGCAACGATACCGATAAAAAACACTGCAAGGGGACCGCCGGAGCCTCCCAGAGCATTGCATGCTGCTCCCACAGCCGCCAGAGAATACAGCACCAGAGGAGGCGCCATCAGTGCATGTCCGACAGCAAGAGCCATTACCGGACCAGTGACTGATGTAGCATATCCTCCAATCTCCAGCAGCCTCTGTGACACCGCACTTCCCGGTGCAACATTCTGACCAATTGTATTAATGATCGTACCGATCAGAAGCGATGCAAACAGGCCCAACGCCATTGCGCCCATAGCATCGATACCATACCTTCGGAACGAAATAACCACATTCTTTCTCCTCAGAAAGGATTCCTTTCTGTTTCCCATCCTACCCTCCTTATTCCAGAGTTGTTTTTTTCATAATTCCCAGACCTGCCGGTTTCTTACTCTTCCTCAATATCCTCTACCGGTTCAGCCGGGATAAATACTCTGGAATTCTCTTTTTGTTCTTTTTTCTTTCTTCCCGCACTTTCCTGAGCTTCTCTGCAGAACTCCATCTGGGAATTTACAGGCTGCTTTCCTCTTCTGTCCTGCTTCTCATAGGTTCCGTCAGGCTGAAGAATATGCGCCTTTACATTATCTTTAAATTCCAGCTCCAACACATGCATGATCTGTTTTTTGATCATTTCATCTTCTACAGGGAAAACAATCTCTACCCGGCGATCCAGATTACGAGGCATCCAGTCAGCACTTCCCATATAGATTTCTTCCGTTCCTCCATTATAGAAATAGAAGATCCTGCTGTGTTCCAGAAAATCGCCTACAATAGAGCGCACATGAATGTTTTCACTGATTCCCGGAATTCCTGTTTTCAGACAGCAGATACCGCGGATCACCAGCTCAATCTGTACACCATTAGAAGAAGCATAATAAAGAGCCTGCATGATCACCGGATCGCAGAGTGAATTCATTTTTGCCATAATATGACCGGGAATTCCTTTTTTTACATTCTCTACTTCTCTTTCGATCATTTCCAGAAAACGTGTTTTCATCCAGATCGGCGCAACGATCAGGCGATTCCAGCGTTTCGGCTCTGAATATCCGGAAAGCATATTAAATACAGCAGTTGCATCCTCTCCATAGTGCTCGTCACATGTAAAAATACCACAGTCTGTATAAAGCTTTGCCGTAGAATCATTATAGTTTCCTGTTGCAAGATGCACATACCGGCGGATTCCCGTCTCCTCCCGTCTTACCACGAGGGTGATCTTGCTGTGAGTCTTCAGTCCTACCAGACCATAAATTACATGGCATCCTGCTTTTTCCAGCTTTTTCGCCCAGACAATATTATTTTCCTCGTCAAAACGTGCCTTCAGCTCAACAAGAACCGTTACCTGCTTGCCGTTTTCCGCCGCCTGGGCAAGGGCCGCAATAATTGGCGAATTTCCGCTGACACGATAAAGCGTCTGTTTAATGGCAAGTACTCCCGGATCCTTGGCAGCCTGACGTACAAAATTCACTACCGGGTCAAAACTCATATATGGATGATGAAGGAACACATCTCCCTCACGGATCACATCAAAAATATTTTTGTCCGTCTGGAACTGAGGAACCGGAGCCGGGACATATTTTTTGGCCTTATAGGCATCAAATCCGTCCAGTCCGTATACTTTCATAAGCACAGTCAGATCCAAAGGTCCTGCAATATTAAAAATATCCTCGTTTTTAATATCAAACTCCGTCTTCAGGATCTTCAGAAGACGCTTATCCATCTTTTCTTCCGCTTCCAGACGAATAACCTCGCCCCACTGACGTTTTTTCAGCTGTTTCTGGATTTCTACAAGAAGATCTTCTGCCTCATCCTCGTCAATAGAAAGGTCTGCATTTCTCATAATACGATATGGATGAGCACACACCACATCATTGCTTAAAAACAGCTTGCCGATGTTTCTTTCAATAATCTCCTCGAGAAAAATCACTGCCCTGCTTCCGGATTTTTCGGACGGTATTTCCACAATCCTTGGAAGTACAGACGGAACCTGCACGGTAGCAAACTCCAGAACCTCTTTTCCCTTTTTACGGTCTTTTTTGGAAATCAGCGCACCAATATTCAGGGACTTATTCCGGATCAGCGGAAAAGGTCTGGATGAATCCATTGCCATAGGCGTCAGAACCGGATAAACATTGTCTTCGAAATAACGGTCCACATATTCTTTCTGGGCTTCCGAAAGATCCTCATGAGCCAGAATCAGATGAAGTCCTGCCTTTTCCAGCAGTGGAAGTACTGAGCGGGTAAACGTACTGTACTGTACTTTCACAAGCTCATGGGTCTGGGTACTGATCTCACGGAGCTGATCTCTTGGTGTCAGACCTGCAATATCTGTTTTTTCATACCCTGCATGAACCTGATCTTTTAAAGATGCCACCCGTACCATAAAAAACTCATCCAGATTTGAAGATGTGATACTGAGGAACTTCAGTCTTTCAAAAAGTGGCAGATTTTTGTCTCTGGCCTCACTTAATACTCTCTCGTTAAATTTCAGCCAGCTTAATTCTCTGTTTACAAAATATTCCGGCTTTGCAAATTTTTTAGTATCCATAATGTCCTCCCCGGATCCTGTCTGATCCTGCTTCAAATACTTTGTCAGTAAATTTTATATTCTTCTTTTTCTTCTCAGGGTAAGGTGGATTCCGAATACTTCCTCAAAAAATTCCACCTTATCTTTCAAAAGTCCAAGCTCCAGAGAAATATCCCTGTTGGAATCAATGATCAGGCTCAGTTCTCGGTCTTTCAGGACTGCCCTAAGTCCCTGAACCTTCTGATAATGACTTCTGTCCATGGCATTTGCAAGACGGAGGATCGCCGTAAGCTTGGCGACCAGAAGATATCGATTCCTGTCAAGCCCCGATCCGTCGTCAAAATTCTCGTAATAGACAAATTCTGTGGTATTATACCGCACCGCACTGGCGATCACCTGACGCTCCTCCGTAGAAAGACCTATGATCTCCGTCGCCATGATGATCCGGTAGGAACACTCCGCCACATCTGCCATACTTATGTATTTCCCACAGTCGTGCAGCTGCACAGCGATCTGAAGAAGAAGCCGTTCTCTTGCCCCCATTCCATGAACCTTTTTCATACTGTCAAAAATGGCAAGCGCCAGCGCTGTGGTTCCCTGAATGTGTTCCTTGCTGCTGGAATAACGCTTGGCAATATTTCTGGATGCCACAAGGATATCATTTTCAAAATTGTGGGCGTTCCTGATGAATTTTTTCTTTTCTCCATAGTCATAGGCAATGCCGTCAAGAAGGGACACACCAGGAACCCATACAGATTCTGCCTGAAATACATCCAGAAAATTCTTACAGATGACCATTGTCGGCACTACCAGAGACGCATATTCCGGATCGATATCCATCTCGGTGGAAAGCATCTGATCGGTTTTATAAACCGTATTTTCATAACGGTTATTAAATTCCGCCATGGTGATGATCCTGTCATAAATTTCCTCCCGGAAAATAGTATCCGTGAGGAAATCCCCCATCAGGATCACATTCCTGATATCTCTGTCTTTCAGATAAAGACGCTGAAAGGCTGTCAGATCATTGCGGATAAATTCCTGGATCAGCTGATCATAATGAGTATGTGATTTTTCCAGTTCTTTTAACCTTTCACGAATACGCATGCTTCCCATTTTAAGGCTCTGAGTCATCACCAGGGCATCCTTATCAAAAAGTGATACCTGAAGACTTCCTCCGCCTACATCCAGGATTGCTGTTCCTTTCTGGATCATTTTTTTGAACCCTGCTTCGATAGCTGCAATAGATTTGTATCCGAGAAAATGCTGTTCTGCATTACTTAAGATTTCTACTCTGATTCCTGTTCTCTGGTAAATCTGTTCCAGAATGATCACCGGATTCACCATTTCACGAAACGCGCTGGTGGCACAGGCACGATAGTCCACTGTCCCAAACTCCAGCATGATCGTCCGGAAGTTTTTCAGTACCTCACAGATCGTATCTACGATTTTTCTGTCCAGACGGCCGGAGGAATAGGCTCCCTTACCGATCTCCAGACGATATCTCACATGGTTCAGTTCCTTCAGACCGTTCTTTTTGGAAAGCTCAAAAATCTTCATACTGACCTCATAGGAACCAATATCGATTGCTGCAAAAGTTGATACTGCCATTTTTATCTCTCCTTTCCAAGAAGGTAATCTATAAACTGCTGTGCAGTACGTCCGGTAAGACCGCCATGGGAAAGTTCCCATCTTCCGGCCTCCAGAAGCAGTTCTTTTTCCGGCATTTCAATGCCGTTTCTTGCTGCCAGTGTTTTTACGATGCACTCAAATTCTTTTCGGGTCGGCGCTCCAAAGTAAATACGCACGCCGAAGCGATATACCAGGGAAAGCTTCTCCTGAACCGTATCGGAAGAGTGCAGATCATCCTCATCCATCAGCTCCAGCTTGTCTCCGGAGCGTTCCCGGACCAGATGACGCCGGTTGCTTGTGGCATAGATCAGGATATTGTCCGGCTTTCTTTCCAGCCCTCCCTCGATCACCGCTTTCAGATATTTATACTCGATCTCAAATTCTTCAAATGAAAGATCATCCATATAAATGATAAATTTGTAATTTCTGTCTTTGATCTGGGCGATCACCTGAGTCAGATCCTGAAACTGGTGCTTGTAAACCTCTATGATCCTCAGACCTTCCTCATAATATTTATTAATGATCCCCTTAATGCTGGAAGATTTTCCTGTTCCCGCATCCCCAAAAAGCAGACAGTTATTTGCCTTTCTTCCGCGGACAAACGCCTCTGTATTTTCGATCAGCTTCTGCTTCGGGATCTCATAACCGACCAGGTCCTCAAGCCGTACATGGGCGATTCTGGTAACCGGTGCAATAACTACGTTTCCCTTATCATCATGCTCGATCCGAAAAGCTTTATGCAGTCCAAGCTTGCCCACGCCAAAATCCCGGTAAAACTGCACCATATCCGCCATAAACTCCCCGGCATCTGACGCTGCTGCCAGGGTTTTGCTCATTTCACAGATCCTGTCGCGGATACGGCGGTTAAACATTCTTCCTGTATTTTCCGCTCCATGATAATCACAGAGGATCTCACAGCAGGCGGTATCAAAGCTTTTGTCAAAAATTCTCAGATCAAATTCATACAATTCCCGAAAGATCTCAAAGTCATGAAGCGCCAACTGATTGATGCTGCCCTCTACTGCTCCGCGTATCTCACAGGCTTTACTGAATGCATTTTCATGGTTCACAAGCAGAAGCGTCAGGTAATTATGCCAGAGATTTCCTGAAAAGCCATAAGATCCCGCTGTTTCGATCAAACCATTGACACACTCAAAAAACAAAGGCTTCTGCTTCTGTAATTCCTCCTCACTGCTTTTTTGCATCTCCATAAGCAGCGTCGTTTTTTCCAGTATCTCTCCATGCTCCATATTTCTGTAGAGCACACATTCCTGTATCCCTGTCATTTATTCGCCCTCCTGCAGCTCATAATTACCAAGAACTCTCATACGATTTGCTTCTGCTTCCAGTCCCCGAATGGCATTTTTTACTGCAGAATCCTCCAGATTTCCTTCAAAATCTACAAAGAAACGATATTCCCAGGTTTTTCCGGGAATCGGTCTTGATTCAATACGGGACATGTTCAGACCATTGTAAATAATATGGGAAAGCATGTTATAGAGACTTCCGCTGGAATGAGGAAGCTCAAAGCAAACACTGACCTTCCGGGCTTTTTTCTCATAAACCGGTTTTCGGCTGACAATGATAAATCTGGTGACATTACGCTCATTATGGCAGATGTTTTCTGCCAGGATATCCAGACCAAACAGCTCTCCTGCAGTTCTGCTGGCGATTGCCGCCTGAGATGTCTCCTGCTCTTCTTTTATCTTTTTTGCAGAAGCCGCTGTATTCTCTGTTTTTACCGGTTTCCATTCCGGATGTTCTTCCAGAAACAGTCTGCACTGGGAAAGCGCCTGCGGATGGGAATACACTGTCCGGATATTTTCCAGAGAAGTCCCCGGGAGCCCCAGGAGTACGTGATCTACCGGTATTACCTGCTCCCCTACGATATGGAGCTGATGTTCTGTAAGCAGGTCATAAATATCCGCAACGATACCCTGGGTGGAATTTTCAATCGGAAGAACGGCGTAGTCTGCTCTGCCGGATGCAGCCTCCTCCATAGCCTCCCGGAACGTATCTGCATGATAGCTTCGGATCTCCTCCGGAAAATAGGCCCGCATGGCAGCATAGCTGTAGGCGCCCTCTACCCCCTGAAATACCACGCTGACATCTTTCAGAGGAAGATGATCCACCATTTCATAGTCCCTTTTTTCCTCCACTCCGTTTGCTGTCAGAAGCTGATACTGGCGCTTCCTGCTGATCGCCATGATCTGCTGAAAGACCTCCTGGATGCCCAGAGAATTAAATGCTCCATGGGCACGGCCGCCAAGAGAGGCAAGCTTTTCCTTCTCTCTTCCTGAATCCATAACCTGTTTTCCGGTCCTGATCTTATACTGCGCAACATCCTCACAAACCTTCATTCTTTTTTCAAAAAGCCGGAGGATCTGATCGTCGATCTCATCTATTTCTTTTCTGCATTCCTGCAAATCTGTCATCTGTTTTTCTCCTTCTGTAAAAAATCCGCCTGCACTGTACTTTAGCACTGTGGCAGACTGCTTACAGTAAGTTTAGCATCTGTGTATTGTTTTTTCAAGTACAGGCAATACTATAAGAAAGTTAAATTTATGTAAAATATATTATCCGTGAAAGGACTGTTTTATATGAGACAAAATTTCCTCCTCTGCGGCTCTCTTGGCTGGTGTCTGGAAATCTTCTGGACCGGATTCCATTCTCTCCTGAACGGACAGGGCACCATGATGGGAAAAACATCTCTGCTGATGTTCCCCATTTACGGCTGTGCGGCAGTGATTGCACCTTTATACCGGTACCTTGCCCCCATTCCTGTCCTCCTGCGCGGCTGTCTTTATACAGTCGGTATTTTTACCACGGAATTTCTCGCCGGAAGTTTTCTGAAGCACTTCGGCATCTGCCCCTGGGATTACAGTCATACACCATTTCATTTTCATGGAGTGATCCGTCTGGATTATGCGCCTGTATGGTTTGTTACAGGGCTTCTTTTTGAAAAAATACTTATAAAATCATCTTGAAAAAAAGGGGCTTCTATTATATGATGGATTAAGAGAATTTTCAGGAATCTGTTTCTTGATTCTTTTATCCAAACAGGAGGTACTAAATGAGACATTTAATGAGCCCGTTGGACTTTTCTGTGGAAGAGCTTGACAAGCTTCTTACTCTGGCCAACGACATTGAAAAAAAGCCTGAGAAATATGCCCACGTATGTGATGGCAAAAAACTCGCAACCTTATTCTACGAACCAAGTACACGTACACGTTTAAGCTTTGAGGCAGCCATGATGAATCTTGGCGGTAACGTTTTGGGATTTTCTTCCGCTGATTCCAGCTCTGCAGCCAAGGGCGAGAGTGTAGCTGATACAATCCGTGTTACATCCTGCTATGCAGATATCTGTGCCATGCGTCATCCAAAAGAGGGAGCTCCTTTAGTTGCATCCATGGCGTCTTCTATTCCAGTAATTAATGCCGGTGACGGCGGTCATCAGCATCCTACCCAGACTCTCACCGATCTTCTTACGATCCGTTCCCTGAAGGGAAGACTGGACAACCTTACCATCGGTCTGTGCGGAGATCTGAAATTCGGACGTACCGTTCACTCTCTGATCGAGGCGCTGGTACGTTACGAAAATGTGAAATTTGTCCTGATCTCTCCGGAGGAGCTTCGTGTTCCAAGCTATATCCGTGAAGACGTCCTTACCAGAAACGGCATTGAATTCCAGGAGGTAGAAAGACTGGAGGATGCGCTTCCTCAGCTTGATATCCTGTATATGACCCGTGTTCAGAAAGAACGTTTCTTCAACGAAGAAGACTATGTCCGCATGAAAGATTTCTACATACTGGACAGACAGAAAATGGAGCTCGCCAAGGAAGATATGTATATCCTTCATCCACTCCCCCGTGTAAACGAGATTGCTGTTGAGGTGGACGCTGACCCGAGAGCTGCTTACTTTAAACAGGCACAGTACGGCGTATATGTCCGTATGGCCCTGATTCTCACATTACTGGAGGTAGATGTATCATGTTAAACGTTGGAGCACTTCGCGAAGGCTATGTACTGGATCATATCAAGGCCGGCAAGGCCATGACCATTTATCATGACCTGAAGCTGGATAAACTGGACTGTACTGTTGCCATCATCAAAAATGCCCGCAGCAACAAAATGGGCATCAAAGATATCATCAAAGTGGAATGTCCTGTAGAAAAACTGGATCTGGATATCCTTGGTTTTATCGATCACAACATTACCGTCAACATCATCAAGGATGAAAAGATCGTCGAGAAAAAGGAACTGAAGCTTCCGAAAAAAGTCACCAATGTGATCAAGTGCAAAAATCCTCGCTGCATCACCTCTATTGAGCAGGGACTGGATCATGTATTTTTCCTGGCTGACGAAGAAAAAGAAATCTACAGATGCATGTACTGCGAAGAAAAGTACAGAGGAAAAAGAAATAAATAAGACACAAAAAAGCCCCGGAAATATTCCGGGGTTTCCTTGTACGCAAGCAGACCGATAAGCCGGGTTATGTCGTTGGGTGATCATCTGTCTAGGCCGCCCGTTGCCGGACGGCTCAAGCGACCCACCTGAAAGCACGACGGGCCGCCGTATCGCTTTCTTTTCGGTCTTGCTTCAAATGGAGTTTACATGTGCCCGTTCTGTTACCACAACGGCGGTAGTCTCTTACACTGCCTTTCCACCCTTACCTTCTGTAAAGAAGGCGGTTTATTTCTGTTGCACTGGTCTGGGAGTCACCTCCACCGGACGTTATCCGGCATCCTGCCCTGTGAAGCCCGGACTTTCCTCGTCTGCACCCTTTCGTCTGTGCAGCCGCGATCACCTGGCCTGCTTGCGCAAAAGCTATTCTATCACGGTTTTAATGAGATGTAAAGATTTTTCTATACATCAAAGCAGCTTCCCCCTACAAACTCTCTGAGAATGGAATTATGAGGCACATCCTCACTGGGAACTGCAACAAAATAATCAAAAAATTTCAAAAGCCGTTTGGCTTCCACATATTCCGGCTCTGTTTTTTCGATTCCGAAAAGGAGCGGCTCTGCATAGAGTTTCAGACAGGCAAGCTCATATACAAGAGCAGAATTGAACATCACATCTGCCTGCTCCTGGAAAGGAAAGATATTGGATTCCTCTCCCCTTCGGACAGACGGCCATCTTGCAATGGTTTCCTTTGCAGAAATTCCTCTGGTACGGGCATCCCGGACGATCCGGCGGATCAAGCGTCCGTCTGTAGTCGGGATACGGTTATGCTCATCTACATTCAGCTGCGTAAGGGCACTGATATATATTTTAAATTTATTATCTGTAGGAAGCGCATAGCTGAGCTTATCATTCAGACAATGGATTCCCTCGATCACAAGAACATCTTCCTTACCCAGCTGGAGAAAATCTCCCCTGTACTCTCTTTTGCCTGTTTTAAAATTATAAACCGGAAGTTCTACCCGCTCCCCTTTTAAAAGAGCAAGCATATCTTTATTAAACTGTTCCACATCAATTGCTTCCAGACATTCATAATTTTTTTCACCATATTCGTCCAGCGGTGTGTTATCTCTGTCTACAAAATAATTATCCACTGCAATGGGATGCGGTTTCCTTCCATGAGCGGCAAGCTGAATACTGAGTCTGTGGGAAAAGGTTGTTTTTCCCGAAGAAGAGGGACCGGCGATCATTACAAATTTTTTGTTTCCTGTTTCACAGATTTTCCGTGCAATGTTGGAAATCTTTGCTTCCTGCAGCGCCTCCTGAACCAGGAGGATATTCCGGATCCCTTCTTTCGTAATCCGGTTATTCAGGTCTCCTACACAGGAGATGTTTAGTTTTTCCACCCACTCCTGTGATTCCTTCTGCACACGGAATATTTTTTCCTCCGGCGCAAAAGGCGGGATCACATCCGGATGTCCACATTCCGGAAGTTCCAGCACAAAGCCCTCGTCGTAAAGCTTCAGATCAAAATACCGAAGATACCCCGTATGGTTTGCCATATAGCCGTAATAGTAATCCTCAAAGTTCCCAATCCTGTAAAGATTCACCCTGGAGCCTCTGCGATACCGGAAAAGCTGTTCTTTGTCATACATTCTGTGCCTGCGGAACAGGGCGATCGCCTCATCTGTGCTGACAGACCGTTTTTCTATGGGGATCCGTTCCTCTGCCAGTTGATGCATCCGTGCTTTTACCTGATCAAGGAATCCCTGGTTGAGAACCGTACTTCCCTTCATGGTAAAATAATATCCGGATCCTACTGAATAATGGATCACAACATGATCGACATCATCTTTTCCGGCAACATCATAAATTGCCTTTAGAAGGAGCATACAGACGCTTCTTTTGTAAGTGCTGTGACCAATGTTGTCTTTTGTAGTCACAAACTCGATCTTACTGTCATATTTCAGTTTTTTGTGAAGTTCTTTTAATTTTCCATTAACCGTAACCAGGATCACCGGTGTCTCAGACGATTTCTGATAAGGTTCCACAATTTCAGCAAAGCTGGTTCCCGCCGGATAGTCCCTGGATTCCCCCATAATTTCCACATTTACCGATTTCTGTCCCATTAAGCCTCTTACCTCCTGTCCTGCTTCAGCGCCCTAAGGCTTTTGAATTATGTTTTACAATAAAGTATATGGGCTTTCCACACGCGCACATGATACCATAAGCCCGGGAAAATCCTCTGTCAGCTTCTGTTTCATGGCCTCCATAAAAATATATTCCGTACCATAATGGCCGGCATCGATCACAGCAAGTCCCTGGGCTGCCGTATCAATTCCTGTATGATGGTCGATATCTCCGGTAATATAAACGTCTGCACCGTGCTTCATCACATCCGGGATCATGCTTTTGCCGCTGCCGGTACAGACAGCAGCCACTTCCACCTGCTGCTCCGGATCCCCGTAAATCCGCACATCCTGAAGCTCCAGCATCTGTTTTACAAAAAGCCCGCACTGACGCAGCGTCATTTTTTCCGGAAGTCTGCCTACCCGGCCAAAGCCCTGTACGCCATTTTCATTTTCCACTGTCACAGAAAGTACCTTTCGATCCTGAAGCTGCAGAAAATCTGCGCTTAAATCCGCCATTCCCATAACGTCATAATTTGTATGCATGGCAAAATACTGAATATCATGACGGATCAGGGAGAGAATTTTTCTTCCTGTAAAATCATGATTATTGATTTTTTTCATTCCGCCAAAAATCACAGGATGATGTGTGATGATCATATCCGCACCTGCATCCAGTGCCTCGGCAAGTGTTTTTTCTGTCAGATCGAGAGCAAGGAACACATGGTGCACTTCCTTTTCATCATCGCCTACCAGAAGCCCCACATTGTCCCAGCTTTCTGCCATTTCAGCCGGATATCTTTTTTCCAGCCAGTCCGTCAGTTCTCTAACCTTCATATCGTTCTAAAGCGGCAAGGATCAGCCGCCTTTCCTCCATGACTTCTTCTTTTCGCCGTACTGCCGCTTCTCTGCTTTCATCTCTGAGACGTTCAAGGATCTGGTCACGGATCCTCAGTTCCCGTTCCAGATACTGCCTGAGAACCGGATGTTTTTTTTCAAGAAGGAGCTTTCCGAATTCAAGTTCCTCGTCTTTCCATACCGGAACTTTGATACCGGCCGCAGCCTTCATGATAAAATAAAACTTTCCATCCTCCAGAACACTGTTTTCTTCCATGATCTGGTATCCATTTGCAAACAGGAACCGACGCACATGGCCAATATCTGACTGCGGCTGAAGGATCAGTTCTTTAAAGCTGCGGAGAACTTCCTTTCCATCTGTCAGTATCCTCTCCATCAGAGGCCCTCCCATTCCGGCAATGACCAGTGTGTCACCTTCGCCTTCGCGGATTTCTCTGAGGCCGTCAGAAAGTCTTGTTTCTATGTATTTGCCAAGTCCATATTGTTCAATATGCTCCTGAGCCCTGGACAGAGGTCCTTTCCCCACATCAGCAGCAATTGCCGAAGGAATCTTCTGTTTCTGTATCAGGTTCACCGGCAGATATCCATGATCACAGCCCACATCTACCAGCCGGTTGCCTTCGGTCACCATTTCTGCAATCGCAGACAGTCTTAACGATAACTGCATGTTTCTGCTCCTTAATCCAGATAATCCTTCAGCTTACGGCTACGGCTCGGATGACGGAGTTTGCGGAGTGCTTTTGCTTCGATCTGACGGATACGTTCTCTTGTTACATTGAATTCCTTACCAACCTCCTCCAGAGTACGGGCACGTCCATCGTCCAGACCAAAACGAAGGCGGAGAACCTTCTGCTCTCTTTCTGTAAGTGTCCCAAGCACCTCGATCAGCTGTTCTTTCAAAAGCGTAAATGCTGCCGCATCTGCCGGTACCGGTACATTGTCGTCCTGGATAAAGTCACCCAGATGGCTGTCTTCTTCTTCACCAATCGGAGTTTCCAGTGATACCGGCTCCTGAGAGATCTTCAGGATCTCACGCACACGCTCCACTGACATATCCATTTCCTCTGCGATCTCCTCCGGGGAAGGCTCACGGCCCAGTTCCTGAAGAAGCTGGCGGGAAACACGAATCAGCTTATTAATAGTTTCCACCATATGGACCGGAATACGGATGGTACGCGCCTGATCGGCAATGGCTCTGGTGATCGCCTGACGGATCCACCATGTAGCATAGGTACTGAATTTATAGCCTTTTCGATAATCAAATTTTTCTACTGCCTTGATCAGGCCCAGATTTCCCTCCTGGATCAGGTCAAGGAACAACATTCCTCTTCCCACATAACGTTTTGCAATGCTGACAACAAGACGGAGGTTTGCTTCTGCAAGACGTTTTTTTGCTTCCTCGTCCCCTTCTTCCATTCTCTGAGCAAGTTCAATCTCCTCATCTGCGGTAAGAAGACTGACTTTACCGATCTCCTTCAGATACATGCGGACCGGATCCTCAATGCTGACGCCTTCCGGAACAGACAGATCGATCTTGTCAAGCTCTACCTCTTCCTCATCGTCCAGTTTATCAATGTCCATGTCATCATCAAGGATCAGCTCCTCGTCATTTCCCGTAATGCGGAGTACATCGACTCCACTTGCCTCGAGAAAATCAAACACCTTCTCCATCTGCTCTACTTCCAGATGCTGATCTTTAAAGAAGTCGTTGATCTCCTGATATTCCAGTACATTTTTTTTCTTTTTTGCAAGCTCCAGAAGTTCTACCAGTTTCTCACTGAATTTACCCATATTCATTTCCATAGGTGCTTAATCCCTCCATATAGTGTTTATATTTTGTCCTTATTCAAAAGAAATATGCAGTTCCCGGCGTTTTCTGCCAAGATCCTCCAGTTCTTTTTTTGCTTTTACAAGCTCCTGCAGTCCCTGCAGATCCGTCGGATCCCAGTTTCTGTTTTTTTCTGCAAGGCTTTCCTGTTTGATCCGAAGAAGTGTATCTGCAAAAGCTCTGTCCTGCTCCTGCTGGTTTTCCAGATGGATCGTGGCATTAAAAAGAGATGCCACTTCTCTCTGCTCTTCACTGTCCGGAAAACTGTTCAGAAGCCGGGCCGGGTTCACATCCCCCTCTTCCCTCTGCCGAAACAGCATCTGCGCCACCTCCCGGTAGAGAGGTACTACAAAGTCCTCCGGCGTAAGGTATTGTGCTACTTTATCAAAAATACCGGGGTAGGTCACAAGCCAGGTCAGCATCAGCTTCTGAGAGGTATCCGAAGCCGAATCCCGCTTCTTCTTTTCGGAATATGATGCTTTTGGCTGTATACGCTGTTCTGCCGCAGTACCCTTTAATGCCAGCGTATTTACCCTTTTTCTCAGATCTTCACTGCTGATACCATATCGTCCTCTGTATAATTTTACAATGGCGTCAATGTAAAGATTTCGTTCCAGTTCATCATTAAGCTCCAGAAGCATTTCCGCGCATCTTTCAAAAAAACGGTTCTGTCCCTGCGGCTCATCCATTGCAAACTCATTTTCTGCAACACTGACCCGAAACAAAAAGCTGTCCTTCGCTTCATTCAGTCTTTTTTCAAATGCCTCCGGCCCCATATTTTTAATAAATTCATCCGGATCCTTATAGGGTTTCAGGCTTACCACCCTGGAATTCACTCCCGCTTCCCGGAGAATGGGGATTCCCCGGAGTGCCGCCCGGACTCCTGCTTCATCACTGTCATAAAGAAGCAGAACCTCCTGTGTATACCGTTTCAGAAGACTGGCATGCCCGGAAGTCAGCGCCGTTCCAAGAGAAGCCACTGCATTGGTAAAGCCCGCCTGATGCATGGCGATCACATCCATATACCCCTCACAGAGAATCAGAAACTTCCGTCTGGTTGTCCGTGCTATATTCAGCCCATAAAGATTCCGGCTTTTATCAAAAATCTTTGTCTCAGGAGAATTCAGATACTTGGGCTTTGCATCTCCCATGACTCTTCCTCCAAAACCGATCACACGGTTATTTACATCCATGATGGGAAAAATCACACGATTCCAGAATTTGTCATACATACCATGGCGCTCATCCACATTAAACAGCCCGGATTCCCGCAGCAGTTCATCCTGATACCCCTTCGACTTCAGGAAGCGGTACAGACCGCCACCGCCCCTGTCTGAATATCCCAACCCGAATTTTCTCATGGTTTCTTCACTTAGACCACGGTTTTTCAGGTACTCATATCCTTTCTGTCCCTTATCTGTGCGAAGCTGGTAATAAAAGAACTGCGCCGCCTGTTTATGGATATCCAGAAGCTCCGCCTTCTCCTGTGCTTTCTGCCGCACCTCTCGGGAATACTCAATCTTTGGCAGTTCCACCCCGGCCCGGTCAGCCAGATGCTTCAGTGCTTCTCCAAAGGTATAATTTTCATATTCCATAATAAAGTTGAATACATTTCCTCCTGCTCCGCATCCGAAGCAATAATACATCTGCTTGCCGGGCGTCACGGAAAAGGATGGTGTTTTTTCATTATGAAAAGGGCACAACCCAAAGTAAGAGCTTCCCTTTCTTGTAAGTTTTACATATTGGGATACTACGTCTACAATATCATTTTTGCTTCGTACTTCCTCAATGATATCGTCTGAATAGCGCATAGACATCCTCCTCTGTTTTTTAATAACTCTCCCAGGACTGAGGGATAAAAAGCTCCCTGAATTTTGCTATGGAATACTGATCTGTCATTCCGGAAAGATAATCACAGACCACCCGATCCATTGTCTCTCCCTTCATAAGAAGCTCCCTGTATTCTCTGGACATCGCCTCGGGATGGAGAATATAATACCGGTAAAGCTCCTTCAGCATATCGATTGCCTTCTTTTCCTCGCGTTTGGCTCCATGGTTATTATAAACACTCCGGAACATCAGCTCCCGGAGTTCCATTAAAGCCTCCTGAATCTCATCTGACATCTGTATGCCGTCTTTATCCAAACTGTTTTCTATAATATCATGCACAAAAGTATTCAGTCTCTCTCTTGTGGTATATCCCAGAAGTATACGCATCGTAACAGGAATATCATCCTCTGTAATGATCCCTGCCCTCTGTGCATCATCCATATCATGATGGAGATATGCAATTTTATCAGAATACCTCACTACCTGTCCTTCCAGGGTCATGGGACTGCCGCTGGTACGATGGTTCAGTATCCCGTCAATCACTTCCCAGGTAAGATTCAGGCCCTCCCCGTTTTTTTCCAGAACCTGTACCACTCGCGCGCTCTGCCGGTAGTGTGCAAAACCTCCCGGGCTGATCTCATTCAGAGCTCTCTCTCCTGCATGTCCAAAAGGCGTATGTCCCAGATCATGTCCCAGAGCAATGGCTTCCACCAGATCTTCGTTCAGCCTCAATGCTTTCGCAATGGTACGGGCAATCTGAGAAACCTCCAATGTATGAGTCAGACGATTTCTGTAATGATCCCCCTGAGGCGCAAGAAACACCTGAGTCTTATCCTTCAATCTGCGAAACGCTTTACTGTGAAGGATACGGTCTCTGTCTCGCTGATACACCGTGCGTACATCACATTCCTCCTCCGGCTTTTCTCTTCCCCTGGAATAAATGCTGTGGGAGGCATGGGGGCTTAAAAGCTCCAGTTCTCTCTGTTCCATTTTTTCTCTGATATTCATAGGCAATTCCTCCACAGACTGACAAAATACCTCTTATTAATTATATTCTACACAAAGTCTCAAATTCCTCTTTTTTTCAAAAAATAATAGTAGATGGATATTTTTCCTGATATGGAAGAAAGTTTTTTAGACATAAAAAAATGCGGAAGATGGGACTTGAACCCACACGAGCGCATTGCTCACAAGATCCTTAGTCTTGCTCGTCTGCCAGTTCCGACACTTCCGCATATCGCATTTCTTCGGGATTCTTTTGTTTCTCCCTCGCGACGAATTGTAGTATATCAAACTTCCCGTATAAAGTCAACACCTTTTTTAAACTTTTTTATTTTTTCACCGTTTTATTTTTTTTATAAAGAAAAAGCCCGGAAACACTGTATTTACAGCATCTCCGGGATAAATAAAAAAATGCGGAAGATGGGACTTGAACCCACACGAGCGCATTGCTCACAAGATCCTTAGTCTTGCTCGTCTGCCAGTTCCGACACTTCCGCATATCGCATTTCTTTGGGATTCTTTTATTTCTCCCTCGCGACGAATTGTAGTATATCAAAACCGGCAGATAAAGTCAATAGGTTTTTTTAATTTTTATATTTTTCATGAATATTTTATTACTTTCAATTTTTTCTTCAGTTCAACTCTGCAATCCTGCTTACAGCTACATATATTTCCTGAAGCTTATACCAGGTAGCATAATCCGTAATTCCTGTCCGGGGCAGCCCGAATATACTCTGAAATTCTTTTACTGCATCTGCGGTCTTCTGTCCATAAATCCCATCGGCGCTGATTCTGGGAATCGCAGGATATGCCTGTGCAATCCCGTTGATCTGTTCCTGAAGCTGCCGCACTTTGATTCCTGTAGAGCCTAAATTCAGATCGTATCCCGGCCAGGAAGAAGGAATCCCTGAAATCTCTTCCGCCACATTAATATACATATCATTCCCATAAAAATACCGCAAAATCTCGATCGGTGAATAGCCCTGATCTCCAAGCGACTTACTTCCCCACTGTGTCATCCATCCCCTGTCACGGCACTGGACCTGACGGCCATCACAGTACTGTGTGAGAATCGGCTGCCGCACATCCGGCCTGGACAGATAGTTTTCAAAAAGTTCGTCTACAATATCTGAAATACTATCAAACACATTTCTCCCGTAAATCCATTTATGATCGTATGCAGTAGAGGAAGTGACCGTAAAATCATATCCTTTATTTCTGTACCATTCTGTATAAACACGGTTTAAAGTAAAGGACATGATCGCCAGCACATTTGCCCGGATAGTATCTGCCGGCCAGGTTGCGTATATCTCACTGCTTGCCACATTTTTTATATAGTCCTTATATCGCACATAGTAATCCTGAGCAGAACGATCCCCTACCGGTCCGTCATGAACCACCACATATTCCGGGATCACCACTTTACTCAGGACAATCTCTCCGGTTTCGCTTACTGTCTTTATCTCTGACTCCGGATTTTTGGGAGGATACTCTCCAAAAAGGGTATGCGGACCGATCACAATGCGGCTAAACTCCTGTTGAGACTGAAATTTCAGACGGACCGGCTGTTGTGCCAGTACATCAGGCAGAACCTCCGTACCGGCGATTTCCTCCTGTTCAAATCCTTCTGCCTGGATCTGCACAGTATATTCTGCATAGGGCTGTTCCTCAGATGGCTGCATACTGTATTCCAGCGGCGGCGCTTTTAAATCCAGTACCGGAGTCTGACCAGAGGAATCTGTCCGCACTTCCTCCAGAGTACTGTCCGGTACCCCTGTATAAGAAATCCTCACAAGAGCATTTTCTACCGGTCGGGTTCCATCTTCCGTAAAAACCGTAACCTGCAGTTTTCCCTGCCCGGTCTGTTCCTGCTGTATTTTCATCAAAGAATTATTTCTGACGGGATATGTCTGATACATGCCGTTCTCCCAGAATAACCTTACAGGATTGTATGCCGTATATCTGAAAAACATTATTGAAATTTGGAGTTTTTGTTTTTTCCCGACGGACGCAGCATAGCTTCTTCCTCGTGCACCTTAATTTTCTCTCCCTCACCGCCGTCTCCGGCATCAATAAAATAAAGGATATCTCCACAGGGCCGTTCTCTGCCGCCATCTGTCAGCATATTCAAAACACGCCCTTTAAAAACCAGAGTTGTAGAACCGCCTCCGTCCAGATGATACGCATACTCACAACCCAGATCCACAAAAATCTGCTGCAGTTCCTGATAAGTCATCCCCTGCGAGCCTCCGATGCCCTTTCCATCTACCGCTATGAGGTAATAGTTTCCCGGACTGACCATCCCCACTGCGGTTCTCTGATAGCGGGATGTCTGCCGGAACTGTCCTGATATTTCTGTCGCCTGTCCGTTTTCCACCAATGTCGGACCAAAGCAATAGGTGTCTTTTACACCCCTGTTCAGCATATCTTCCGTCGTCATGCCTGCAGCTGCAGTAAACATGCCCCCATCCTGCGTAATACAGAAAATATTTCCGTTGGAAAAAACATCATGAAACACTTTACCGTCCTTAATCATGGTCTTCCCGGGAGCCGGAATTCCGGTTTCATAGGAAAATCCGCTTCCATTGACTCCAATCACCCCGTTATGATCTGCCAGTTCCTCGGAAACCGTTCTTCTTGGATTACCGTAGGTGCCTCCGCAAAGCGCAGAACAAAGCTGCCGGGGATTAAAGGTTTCCACATGGCACACCCAGTATTTTGTATATCCGGTATCTTTTTTCTCGACAGAAACCTTCAGAGTACTGGTTTCATAATGGAATTCATCATTCTGATAATTCCACTCCTGAGAAATCCTGTCAATAGCCTTCTGATAATCCTTCCGCTTTTCTGCATATTCCTCTGGCAGCTTCCACATTTCATTCTGAACGTCCTGAAAAATTTTTCCATTTACAGAAGTATTCATAGCGACCGAGTCCGCCAGTGGATCATATAATTCTGCAAGAAGGCTGTCAATGTTTTTTATGCGGAGCTCGGCCTCTGCTTTTTTCTTTTTCAGTTCCTTTTCTTTATCTCTGGACTCCTGCACTTTTTTTATGTATTCCTGCTGAAGCTTCCGGTTTTGTTCTTCCCGGGCTTTCTCCCGCTCTGCATGTTCTGTTGTCTGTTCTTCTGCTTTTTGTTCTTCTGTATTCTTTTTTTCTTCTACAGCCTGCTGTCCCGCTGTTTTTCGATAAAAACGGACAGCTCCAGCACTGCCTGTGAGCACCAGAACTGTCAGGAGTACAGCAGCCACATATTTACGGTATGACGTTTTCACAGTCCTCCTCTAAAAAATCTTCAGAAAATCATTATACATGACAAATACCATCAAAGCCATCAAAAGCATCAGTCCGGCAAAGTGAACCATCCCCTCCAGTTCGCGGTTTACAGGTTTTTTTCTTATTGCCTCAATAATCAGAAAAACCAGACGTCCGCCGTCAAGAGCAGGCAGAGGGAGAAGATTCATAACACCCAGATTGGCAGAAAGGAGAACCGCCATATTCAGCATATTCACCCACAGCATCAGGGCTCCCTCACTTTTACTTTCTTCATAGGTAGTACCGATAGCGTCCACAACACCTACCGGACCACTGAGATCCTGCATTCCCAGACCACCTGTCACAAGCTCCTTCAGACTCAGGAGCGTTGTCCGGATCATATATTTCACATCCAGAGCCGCATATTTCAGCACCTGAAACCCACCGGTTTTCGTATATCCCATATTATAGGCAAATCCCGGCTGCGGAGTCCGGTATTCCTCCGGAGTGATCGTTGCATCATATTCCAGTCCATCTCTGTCATAAGTGATATCTACAGACTCATTTCCCAGCGGATGCTCTGCTATATAATTTTCATAGGCTTCTCCATTTGGAATATAGGTACCATTTATAGAAGTGATCACATCCCCGGGCTGAACGCCTGCTTCCTCCAGCGGCATTCCCTCAATAAGGGAGTCCACCTCCATAGAATCTGTTCCCGCCCTGTTAAAGCCCATCAGATATCTTACCGATACATCCGGAGTAAAGGTAACGGTCTTTTCTTCTCCATTTCGTTTCACCTTTAAAGTCAGAGGTTTTTCCTGCAGTTCATTCAAAAACGAGTACACATACAGATCACGGGCAACATCAATATGATACCCATTGTATTCTGTAATAATGTCTCCCTTCTGAAGACCAGCCTGGGCAGCCGGAGAATTATTTTCCACCTCCATGACCTCAGCCGGATCATATCCAACAAAGGCAGTTATGATCACAGAAAGGAGAAACGCCAGTATAAAATTAAATACAGGTCCTGCAGCAACAACCGAGATCCTCCCCCACACCGGAGCTGCATTAAAGGTTCCGGGAAGTTCATCTTCTCCGGTATCCTCGCCCAGCATGGCACAGGATCCTCCAATCGGAAACAGTTTAATGGAATATCTGGTTTCGCCTTTTTGGGTGCTGAACAGTCTGGGACCCATTCCCAGTGAGAACTCCGTTACTACGATTCCGTTTTTCTTTGCCAGAAGGAAATGTCCCAGCTCGTGTATGATGATTATGGCGCTGAATATGATCACAGCAATCAGAATTTTCAATTTACCACCTGCTTTCAATCCACTGATATGTCTCGTTTTCTACTGCCAGGATCTCCTCCAGATCAGGCGAATCCAGTTTTTTATGCCTTTCCATAGACTGCCCGATAATATCATAAATATCCAGAAAGCGTATTTCCTCATGAAGAAATTTCTTCACGGCAAGTTCATTCGCCGCATTAAAGACCGTCGGCATACTTCCGCCTTCTCTGGCAGCACGGATTGCCATCGGAAGCCCCAGAAAAGTTTCCATATCCGGTTCCTCAAAGGTGATCTGACCAAGCTTCGCGAAATCCAGTCTCTCTCCGTCCAGATACCTTCTGTGAGGATAGTAAAGCGCATATTGGATAGGAAGCCGCATATCCGGTGTGCCAAGCTGTGCCATGATTCCTCCATCCACAAATTCCACCATGGAATGAATCACACTTTGCGGCTGGACAACCACCTGAATCTGATCCAAGTCCACATCAAACAGCCATCTTGCTTCCATAACCTCCAGGCCTTTATTTACCAAGGTTGCAGAATCTACCGTAATCTTCCGGCCCATGACCCAGTTTGGATGCTTCAGTGTATCTGCAAGTGTTACTTTTTCCAGTTCATGACGTTTTTTCTCTCTGAAGGGTCCTCCTGATGCAGTGATCAGAAGTTTGTGCAGTTCTTTGGACGATTCTCCGTTCAGAGCCTGAAAAACAGCGCTGTGTTCACTGTCAACGGGAAGGATCTTTACACCATATTTTTCTGCCATAGGCATGATCAGATGACCTGCGGTAACAAGTGTTTCCTTATTTGCCAGCGCGATATCCTTTCCTGCCCGGATAGCCTCGATGGTCGGACGTATCCCCAACATTCCTACAATAGCTGTAACAAGTATTTCTGTTTCTTCCATTGCAGCCAGCTCCAGAAGTCCCTCCATGCCGGATACCACACGAATTTCCGTATCCTTAAGCTTTATCCGGAGTTCTTCTGCCGCCGCCTGATCCCAGACAGCCACAAGCTTCGGAGAAAACTCTCTCGCCTGTTCTTCCAGTTTCTTAATGTTTCTTCCGGCACTGATTCCCAGAACTTCAATATCGCCATTTCCCCGGACTACATCCAGTGTCTGCGTTCCTATGGAACCTGTAGATCCTAAAATTGCAATTTTTTTCATATTTACTCCTTATCAGTCTTTCTGAAAAGCTTTTTGTTTCACAGTTTTATAAACCCAGCATGAATTTTGCCATATAGTAAATAACCGGTGCGGTAAAGATCACGCTGTCAAAACGATCCAGAATCCCTCCATGACCCGGGATCAGCTTTCCATAATCCTTGATGCCCCGGTTTCTCTTAATTGCAGATGCTGCCAGATCCCCCACCATGGAGATCAGCGCACCCACTGCACAGATCACTGCATATTCCATTGCCGGCGCATGGGTTAGCGCTGCATAAGCTACTCCAAGTGCCGCTGCACCTGCCACACCTCCCACAGCTCCTTCAATGGATTTCTTCGGACTTAATACAGGCGCCATCTTATGTTTCCCAATCAACATTCCCACACAATAGGCACAGGTATCGCAGCCCCATGAGCAGAAAAAGATCAGCCAGACAAGGATTTTCCCATTTTCAAGATTTCTGGTCAGAAGAATAAAAGAAAGCATTACTGCCACATAAACCAGACCAAAAAATGCAGACATAACCTGATTCGCCTGATATTTTGGATAAGTAAACACATAGACAAACATCAGAAGTACCAGTGTAAGGATCACAGCCATTGTTCCATATTTTTCAAAATCAAGAAGTACCATCCCGTAATAAAAAGCCGCCCCCAGATATCCGGCAAGCTCCAACAGTCCCAGACCTTCTTTATGTACGCCCATCGCACTGTACAGTTCCCGCATCCCGATCAGAGAAACACAGAGAAGTGTCAGAAGAAGCACATAATCTCCTGCCATGATCGTCAGGAAAGCGATCACCACCAGGAGAATACCGCTCAAGAGTCTTGTTTTAAACATCCCTTACTCCTCCTTCACACCGCCATATCTGCGGTCTCTTTCATTGTATTTTTCAATCGCTTTCAGAAGTTCCGGTTTATGGAAATCCGGCCAGGGTACATCTGTAAAATAAAACTCGGTATAGGCAAGCTGCCACAGAAGATAATTTGAGAGTCGCTGCTCTCCGCTGGTCCGGATCAGAAAATCCGGATCAGGAATTCCTGCCGTATCCAGATAATCCTCAAACAGACGCTCATTAATTTCCTCCGGTTTTACTTTTCCGTCCACAGCATCCTGTGTCAGTTTTCTGATCCCCCGGACGATTTCATCACGTCCGCCATAATTCAGTGCAATCTGAAAAAACAGCTGGTCATAATCTTTTGAAAACTCTTCCAGTTCCCGTACGCTCTTCTGGATATCTTCGTCAAAAGCAGATATGTCCCCAATTACCTTCACGCGCATTTTGTTTTTTTCCGCACTTTTTTTGCATTTTTTCAGATAATTGCGAAACAGCTTCATCAGCCCATCCACTTCTTCTCTGGAACGTTTCCAGTTTTCTGTAGAAAAAGCATATACTGTCAGATATTTTACTCCAATATCCCTGATATCATCACAGATGGACTCCAGATTTGCACAGCCCTTTACATGCCCATAGCTTCTGGGCATCCCCTTTGCTTTTGCCCATCTTCCATTTCCATCCAGAATAATGGCTATATGATTTGGTACCCTCATTCTTACTCCTCTCTCCGCCTTTAAAGGTTCTGTTGAGATTTTTTGATCCTATACCAAGAAGGAGAGCTTATGTATTCAGCTCTCCTTCCCCGTGCCTGCTGAATTATACAGTCAGGATCTCTTTTGATTTTTTGTCTACCGCAGCATCAATATTCTTGATGTATTTGTCTGTAAGTTTCTGAACCTGATCTTCCAGATCCTTCACCTCATCCTCTGATACATCCTGCTTGGTAAGCTTCTTAAATGCATCATTTGCATCACGGCGGACATTGCGGACAGCAACCTTGGCTGCCTCTCCTTTTTTCTTCACATCCTTAACCAGTTCTTTACGGCGCTCTTCTGTCAGCTCCGGAAGGACAAGTCGAATAATCTTTCCGTCATTGCTTGGATTCAGTCCCAGATCAGATACCAGAATTGCTTTTTCGATCACCTTGATCAGACTGGACTCCCATGGCTGGATCTGGATCATACGCGCCTCAGGAACAGTAACGTTTGCTACCTGCTGAAGCGGTGTAGGGCTTCCATAATAGTCTACTGTGATCTTATCAAGAATATGTGGATTTGCGCGTCCTGCACGGATCGTACCAAGCTCTGCCTCAAATCCGTTTAAAGTTTTTGTCATTTTGTTGTCATACTTCTGAACTCTTTCATCCATTTGTCTGTTCTCCCTCTCCATGTTTTTGCTGCAGCTTCCCTGCAATTATATGCGGCAAGATCAAACCGTCACTTTTGTGCCGGAAAATTTGCCATGAACCGCATTTATAATGCTGTTCTCTTCCTCCAGACCAAATACCAGCATCGGCATCTTCTGCTCCATACACATAATAGAAGCAGTCAGATCCATCGCTGCAAGCTTCTTATCTACAACCTCTTCTATGGAGACTTCATCATATTTTACTGCCTCCGGGTTCACCTTCGGATCGCTGTCATAAATACCGTCTACCGCCTTGGCAAGAAGAATTGCTTCCGCTTCAATCTCCACGGCTCTCAGAACCGTTGCTGTATCAGTTGAAAAATACGGATGACCTGTACCACCTGCGAAAAACAGAACCTTGCCTGCCTTAAATCCTTCTTCTACTGCATCCTTGGAATAAAGTCCCGTAAATGCACCGCAGGTAAACGGTGTAAAGATTTCTGTCTCAAGCCCCAGATATCTGCAAATATCTGATACATAAATGCAGTTCATCACTGTAGCCAGCATACCAATCTGATCCGCTTTATTACGGTTGATGGTCTCACTGGTGCGTCCTCTCCAGAAGTTTCCGCCTCCGATCACGATTCCCACCTGAGTTCCTTCTTCCACGATCGCACGGATCTGTTTTGCCACTGCGATCACTGTCGCTTCATCGAATCCTGTCTTTTTTTCTCCTGCAAGAGCTTCTCCGCTTAATTTCAGTAAAATACGTTTCATAATGTTATCCTCTCTTTTTCTTCAGGTGTCAGAGCTTACCAGATTCCCGTAACGATTTCATTTCCATTTTCGTCTACCGTAGTAGACACGGTAAAGTTCTGATAGTAATGATAGCCTGTCTTACCTGTATCAGGCTCCTCCTCATATTCATCATACTGAGGAGATCCCAACTGGCCGATCAGATCATTCATGGACTGGCCGATATACCCTTCGGCTGTATCAATCGTATCATCTGTAGGTGTAGTATCATCTGACTCATCATAATCAGGTTCCGGAGCCGTGGTAGGCTGTGGTGCCGCGGTAGGTTCCGGAGTTGCAGTAGGCTGCGGTGTTGTCTCTTCCTGTGAATCATTGTCGGTATCTTCCTCTTCTGATTCATCCTCATCTGTGATTCCCAGACGTTTCTTTACATCTTCCAGTGTAGACACCTGTTTCTTACCGCTTCCCGTCATATATGTTGCATATGGAATAGAGTCTTCTCCCGTACCGCTCATTCTCAAGGTAAGTTCCTTCATTGCCGCAAGCGGAAGATCCCTGAAAAAACATTCGTTTTTATCTTCATCCGTATAGGTGATCCGTACATCATAGGTGATACCTGCCGAAGACGGCTTCGCATAATAGTAAACTGCCTGCTCTCCATTTTTTAAGGTAAAAGCTCCCTGGATCAATTCCTCTCCCCAGTCATCATCCTCTTCTTCATCTGACGGGTGTTTACGGATATAAATCGCTCCCACTTCATCTCCTGTTTTATTTATGATGGTCACCTTGGAAGCGGATGTGGATTTTTCTCCTATCACATTCTTCTCTTCCTTTGTGACTTCCATGTTGACCAGATCATCTGTCCCTGTTTCCGGCACAGGTGTGGCTGTAGGCGTCACCTCTGCCTGCTGAACAGGCTTCTCCTCTTTATCCTTCCCGCATCCTGCTGCCGCTACTGTCAGAGCAAGCAGACCTGCTAATATAAGATATCTTTTTTTCATATGATAAACCTCCCATTCATATGATGGAATTATTTTTCACTGTTTCGTTACTTTAATTATACTTAGTATCTTTTTCTTGTCAACTAAATGTACTGTAAATTCATACAATTTTTAGACTTATGAAAAAAATCAATAGAGATTTTTGACCTTGAAATCTCTCTCTGCCTCGCGTCTCTGGTCTTTTTTTGCAATGTCCTGACGCTTGTCATAAAGTTTTTTGCCCCGGGCCATACCAATCTCCACCTTTACAAGACTATCCTTGAAATACACCTTCAAAGGCACCAATGTCAGCCCTTTTTCCTTCAGCTTCGCTTCAATCTTATTGATCTCATATCTGTGCAGAAGCAGTTTTCTCACACGCAGAGGGTCCTTATTGAAAATATTTCCTTTTTCGTATGGACTGATGTGCATTCCATAAATGTACACCTCTCCTCTTTCTACCCGGACAAAAGATTCCTTTATACTGCATTTTCCCATGCGAAGGGATTTCACCTCTGTTCCTGCCAGAGAGATTCCCGCCTCATAAGTATCTTCTATAAAATAATCGTGAAAGGCTTTTTTGTTATTGGCGATCAGCCTGATCCCCTGTTTTTTTGACATAGCTATTCCTCCTTACCCTTCTGCAAGAGTAAAATCCACCGTTCTCTTCATAGCATCCGCATCTGCCACACGGACACGGATCTTCTGCCCCAGATAATACACCTTGCCGGTCATCTGTCCCCTCAGTTCATAAGCCTCCTGATCAAACTCATAATAATCATCCCGAAGCCCCGTCACATGCACAAGCCCCTCCACTGTATTGGAGAGCTCCACATAAAGGCCATATCCGGTGACTCCTGATATGATGCCATCAAACTCCTCTCCCAGATGGTAGGACATATATTCTGCCTTTTTCATTTTGTCAGATTCTCTCTCCGCTTCCTGCGCCCGCCGCTCACAAACACTGGACTGGCGAGCCACATCTTCAAGGATTTCTCTGTAATGCTGTGTCTTTCCTTCTCTCTGGAGACGCCCTCTGAGATTATCCCTGATGATCCGATGGATCTGCAGATCAGGATACCTTCTGATAGGTGAGGTAAAATGACAGTAATATCTGGCAGCAAGTCCAAAATGACCGCTACATTCCGTAGTGTATTTAGCCTGTTTCATCGTTCTCAGCGCCAGACGGCTGATCATCGTTTCATTTGGCAGCCCCTGGATGCTCTCCAGAATCTCCTGTATCTCCTTTGGTGTGATCTCCTCTCTGGATTTCTTTACCATGATCCCCTGATGATGCAGAAGTGTCAGAAGTTCTTCCACCTTTTCCGGATCCGGATTATCATGAGTCCGATACACAAAGGGGTAGTCCCCCTTACAGTATTCCTTTGCCACGGTCTCATTTGCCATCAGCATAAAATCCTCAATTATTTCTGTTGCCGAACTGGATTCGTAAGGTTTTACGTCAATGGCACGACCTGCACCATTCAGGATGATCTTGCTTTCCGGAAAATCAAAGTCAATAGAGCCCCTGTGATGCCGCCGGCTTCGGATCAGCTGCGAAAGCTCCTGCATCAAAAAGAACATGGGCACAAAGTCCTTATATTCTCTGCTTGTCTCTGTATCTCCATCCTCCAGGATACAGCGCACCTGTTCATAGCTCATGCGCCGGTCTACACGGATCACGCTTTCTGTAATCTTATGCGAAATCACATTTCCCTGCCCGTCAATGTCCATAAGACAGCTGAGTGTAAGACGATCCACTCCCTGATTCAAAGAACAGATTCCGTTGGAAAGCCGTTCTGGAAGCATGGGGATCACACGATCCGCAAGATACACACTTGTCCCCCGCTTCAGAGCCTCTCTGTCAAGGGCGCTTCCCCCCTGCACATAATTGCTTACATCTGCAATGTGTACTCCCAGATGATAAATATCCCCCTCTTTTGAGAGAGATACCGCATCGTCCAGGTCTCTGGCATCCTCTCCGTCAATGGTAACCGTCATAAGACCGGTAAGGTCTTCTCTTCCGTTCCAGTCGGCTTCCAGTACGTGATCCGGTACACGCATAGCCTGATTCAGCACGCGTACAGGAAACTCCGAGGGAATATTATAGCTTTTTACAATAGCCAGGATATCCGTTCCCGGTGCATGGATATTACCAAGCACCTCTGTGATCCTGCCCTCCGGCTTACGGCTTTCAGATCCATAGTCTGTGATCCGGGCCACTACCTTTTCTCCGTCCCGTATCCCATGAGAATTTTTTGGCGAAATATAAATATCTCTGGAAATTTTCTGATTGTCGCAGAGCACAAAGCCATAGTCCCCTTCTCTCTGGAAGGTTCCCACCACCTCTTCCGTTCCTCTTTCCAGGATTTTAACGATCATACCTTCTCTTCGTTTTCCGGACTTTCGGTCTTTTTTCAGAAGCACCTGAACTTTGTCCTGATGCAGGGCCGCATGTACTGCATCTGCCGGCACAAAAATATCCTCTTCCTCCTCACCGGTAACCACAAACCCGAATCCTCTGGGATTTCCGACAAAAATTCCTTCTTTAATTAATCCCTGTGCCTGAAGGCTTTTGATATTTTTCTTTTTTGGTATATGTTTTTCTTTGGAAAATTTTTTCTTTTTTTCCCAGATTTTTTTTCTGCTCACTTAAGCTCCTTTTCTGTTCTGTCATATATCAGGGTATCTGCTATCTGATTAGGCAAAAAAACACTCTTGTGCATATACAAGAGTGTCTCCATTTTGCCTCAGATAATCATTAGAAATTCATATTTAAAACAATGGCCAGAACAAAGAACAGCACTGCCATAAGTGTTGTTGCCTTTACAAGACCACCTTCCATAGAACGTCCCTTATTTTTACCCCAGTAAGTATCCGCTACTCCGGCGATAGAACCAAGTCCCTGCTGTTTTCCTTCCTGAAGAAGAACAACCACTGTAAGGGCAATACAATCTATGGCAAAAATTACCGTAAGGATAATTCTCAAAATCTCCATTTTGGTTACACCTCCTAATCAACTATTGCATATTGTATCACAGGACTTTTGGGATTTCAACAGTTTTTCTCTAAAATCCTTGACAACCGCTGTTCTTTCATAGATGATATAGAAGATAAGCTTTATGCTTTTCCGAATCAAATTTATAAAAGGATGTCTTTACAATGAAAACTTCAACAAACAGGATCACAGCTTTTCTTGTATCTCTTCTTATTACTGCCGGAGCGGGTTTCTGCTGCTTTAAAATCCCGTTTCTTTCGCAGGCAATCAGTTCAAAAGGAAACATCAACCTCCTCACCTATGCCATGATGGTCGTTCTGTTCTGCATTTCCTACCTGCTGATTTCCCTGCTCCTGACCCGGACAGAGAAACCCGGGATTTTTGATTTGCCCAAAAAAGCCTTCCCTGCAGCGCTGGTACTTTTTGCAGGAAACCTTTTGTTTCTTATTTTTATGTGCTATCTGGAAACCGAAGTATACGGCTCTGTTTCTGTGCGCTATATCTGGCATATCGTTCCATTCTGGCTGATTGCCGCCGCTCTTATTGCAGAGGGGATCTTTTTTCTTTCCTGCGTAAGAAAAAGCCGCATAAACGCCGGACCATGGGCGCTTCCGGCTTTATACGGAATGCTGACTCTGCTGATCGGTTATAACTTTTTTACACCGGAAGTCTTCTTAAGAAATGAACCGGACCGGCTTCACATGAATGCATATTTTAATTCCATCTATAACGTACTCCACGGAAGTCCTTACACAGAACATACGACAAGCATCTATGGTCATTACGGGATCCTGTATCGGCTTCCCATGAAACTCCTTGGCGGGGATCTGATTGATTTTATCCTTCTGAATTCTCTGGTCGGCGCGCTGAGCTTTCTGGCAATCTTTCTGACCATACATTTTGTGGTAAAAAACAATCTGCTGCGTGTTCTTGGAGCTGTCGCTGTTGCCTTTCCCATTCTGGCAATGAGAAGCGGAATCTACTGGCAGCTCTGGCCGCACAGAGTCCTGTTTATGTGCCTGATGCTGTGCTATATGGCCTTTTGTGTGCGTTACCGAAAGCTGAATCCTTTTACCGGTATCCTGGGCTACATCCTGTCCTTTGCAGCGATTCTCTGGAATACAGAAAGTGGTCTTTTCTGTGCCGCTGCATGGGCAGGCTTCTGGATCCTGAAAAGCCTCTGTTACAGAAAAAACAGAATTTCCAGCGAGATCCGTACAGCCTTCCTGCAGATTTCCGGAATTGTTCTCAGTTTTCTCACCGCATGGGGAATTGTAGAAATCTATAATGTGTCAAGGGGCGGGAAAGTCATGGGGATCAGGGAGTTCCTTTTTCCTCTGCTTCAGTCTTCTTATATGGACGACCTTCTGCGCGTGGACCTTCCTGATTTTGCCAGCGCCTACATGGTGATTCTTGTATTACTGTTTCTTGCCTGTGCGTGGGGAATCTCACATATGTGGTTCCTTCGTAAAAATGAACAGGAAAATACCGGCATCATTCTTCAGGCATGTTTTATCTTTGCCACAGCTGTCCTTTCACTTGGACAGATCACTTACTTTATCAACCGGGCAGCTTATCACAATCTGGAGATTGCGCATATTCCCTGTATACTCCTTCTCTGTGTAATGGCAGAAGCCGGAATGGATACCTTCCGCAGTTTCCATTTAAAAAAACTGTCTCAATACACCGGAACACAGATTTTTCACGGTACATTCACGACAATGGCTCTTTTGATCCTTATGACTGTAAGCACAGGGACTGTGATCCTGTACGGACAGAATGCAGCCCTTCGCGAGGAGCTTCATAACAAACAGGAGCTGACGGACTTTGCCGCACATGTGGCTGCAAACATTCCGGAAAACACCTATGCCTTCGGTATCGGAGTTCCTGAGATCTACTCCATCCTGCGCTGGGACACCACCTGCTATACGCTGGATCTGCCGGATTTATCGCTGAGGCCCGAGGCAGGAGATCATATCATGGACGATATAAAAGAAAAACAGCTGCCCGCCTTTCTCGCCGGAGAACAGACGGTTTCCCGCCTGAAAAAATACAGTTCAGAAGAAAAAAGCAGCTGGCTTCTGGATACTTATCAGGTTTCCCAAACCTTTGAGTTCAAAGGAGCTGTTCTTGAATATTATACGCTGAAATAGCTTTCCTTATCTGAAAAAGGATCTTCATACACAGACTGCGCTCCCAGTTTTTCTTCTATCCGGATAAGCTGATTATACTTCGCATTCCGGTCTGAACGACAGGGAGCTCCGGTCTTGATCTGACCGGCTCCTGCAGCCACCGCCAGATCAGCAATAAAAGCATCTTCTGTTTCTCCGGATCTGTGGGAGATCACCGCATGGTATCCGCTTTTCTGAGCCAGTTCCACTGCATCCAGTGTTTCACTCAGAGTCCCGATCTGATTCACTTTAATGAGAATGGCATTGGCTGTTTCCAGTTTGATCCCACAGGCAAGACGTTTTTTATTTGTTACAAAAAGATCATCACCCACCAGCTGTATCCTGCTTCCCAAACGTTCTGTCAGCTTTTTCCAGCCTTCCCAGTCATCCTCCTCCAGTCCGTCCTCAATGGACGCTACCGGAAATTCCTGAATCAGCTTTTCATAATATTCTATCATCTCCTCGGAATCTCGATAAACATCCTTTCCCTTCATCTGACTTTCTCCCGGGAAATAATAGACTCCTTTCTCTTTGTCGTAAAGCTCACTGGCAGCTGCATCAATGGCAATCACCACCTCTCTGCCGGGCTGATACCCTGCTTTTTCCACGGCCTGTACGATCAGAGCAAGAACATCTCTGGAATCTTCCAGATCCGGTGCAAATCCGCCTTCATCTCCAACTGCTGTAGAAAGCTTCTTTTCCTTCAGTATGATCTTCAGAAACTGATAGATTTCCACACACATCCTCAGTCCTTCCGAAAAGCTCTCTGCTCCGGTCGGCATGATCATAAATTCCTGCAGATCCACCGTATTGTCCGCATGTCTGCCCCCATTTAAGATATTCATCATGGGAACCGGCATTCTTCGCGTATGACAGCCCCCCAGATACTGATATAAAGGGATACGCAAAGCCTTTGCAGCCACTCTTGCAACTGCCATGGAAACTCCCAGTATCGCGTTAGCACCTGCGCTGCTTTTATTTTCTGTCCCGTCCGCTTCTGTCAGAAGTCTGTCTATATTCATCTGATCCAGTGCATTTTCTCCCAGGATTGCTTCTGCCAGCCTTGTATTTACATTATTAACCGCTTTTTGCACTCCCAGTCCAAGATATTTTTGCTTTTCCTCATCACGAAGCTCTACCGCTTCAAATCTCCCGGTAGATGCTCCGGAAGGTACCATTGCTCTCGCAGTATATCCATTGATCCCCATGATCCCCTCTCCTGCTGTGACCTCTACCTCCACAGTAGGATTTCCTCTGGAATCCAGAACCTGTCTCGCATAAACTCTTCGTACAGGCAAATAGCGCAACATATTTTTACCTCCTAAGAATTGATAATCCTAGCTTATCCTGAAATCTTTTTTCTATTCATTGGATCAAAACCTCTATTTCTTCAGAAAGTACTTTTTCTTTTATTGCACAAAATTTTCAGTTTATTTTTTAATATACAATCTTTTTAAAGATATTATTTGTTTTTATTTTTATATTTTCTATTTTTATGCTTGACAATTCCATTTTTATCTGTTATAGTAAGTTCATAAAACAAAAGGAAGTAAAAATCAAACAAAGGAGTGAGACCACCGAAAACATAAGTCAAAACTCAAATATTACGAAAGAGAGGTACAGACCACCAGAAAGAGAAGGTAATACCTAATATCATTTAAGAAAGGAAGGTACGGACCACCGAGAACGTAAAGTATTTATTCCAAATGTTTTATAAATCAATAAGGAGGATTAATCCATTGGACAGTGAACAGTAAAAAGAGCCAGCAGACAAATAATCTGATGGCTCTTTTTTAATATGCTTTTCTTATATTTTCTGTTTCAAAAAGGACAGACCGGAAAGGTCTGTCCCCTGCTAAAGCTCTTATCTGTTCAGATAGTTTATACAGTATTCGTAGATTCGGAGATAAGTTGCATTAGAATAATGTAGTCCATCATACAAACCTCCATCTGCCTGACGACTTCTCCATCCAGACTTGCGAAGCGTTGTACAAACATCAATGTATGTAAAATATTTATTTTTTCCACTGCATAATCCCGAATAAATTTTTTCATTAAATTCCAACACCTGCTTTTCTGTTCTGTATACATCTCCATATGCAGTTATCATAGCACTGTTTACAGGATTCACCGACATATAATATACATCACACTTGAATTTTTTCAAATCCTTTGAAACTGCTCTCATATATTTTATATAGGAATTTATCGTACTGGACGAAGTTCGTGAATGAATATCGTTTATACCCAGATTAATAATTACCGCCTGCTTTGCTTTACCTTGTGTTTCCTTGTATAACTTATTCACCTTTCTCCACAGAATCTTATAACCTCCATTATTGCTGCGTTCTTTAAACCAATTTAAGCCCATCCCACTCTTTGCCACAAATTCTACATTAGACGGTTTCCTTGATCCAAGCACCTGCTCCATCTGTACAGTTCTTGAATCTCCAACAAAATACACTTTATCATATTTTAAAGGTTTTCTGACATAAACTGGGACTTTTTCATCCTTCGGGCCAAATACTACCATGTAATACTTTCCATTTTTTGTCGGGATTTTATCTCCGGCATAGTACTCCGGAATCCTTGCCCCTATCTTTCCGGACCATCCCAGGCACATATTTGCACTTCCAAGATTTACAGAAGGAAACTTCGCTGTACTATTTGCAGGAATTGTTTTCCAAAACTGTCCATTATATTTGTATAACTTTACTCCTGTTATAGTTTTAGTTCTGGCATAAAACTTCATATAACCAGTCACTTTGATTTTAGTACCGGCTTTTTTATAATTCTTATCCTTTACAGAAGTCGCCCATCCCAGTCCTGTTTTAGAAGAACTTCTCGGAACAGAAGGTAATGATATCATTTCTCCCTTTACAGGTCTTTTTCTTAAGGTTGTATATTCTTTTTTTCCATCACCTGTGTAAAATCTGATTTCATATATTTTATATTTCTGTAAACAAAACTTTACACTCTTTGTTACTTTATATTTTGTTCCGGGTCTGTACTTCTGTACTTTGTTCCCTGTCCGTATCTCCCAGTAGCATCTGTATCCTGACCGCGAGTAATTCGGAAGAGTAATTGTCTGTCCGGAATTCACTGTTTTTGCCCAGTTTCTGTATGTATCCGTGGTAACTTTCCCCTCATAATTTGCAAACGTTACGCGACATTTTGCAGCAGCTGATACCTGTCTGTTTCCACCCAGCAGTACCAGGACAGATAATGTCAATAAAAAAAATATACTTTTCCATGTACTCACTTTTTTCATAGAAGCACCTCTTATACCATCTTTTTTTTACAACTATGTCTTAACTATAACAGTTCTTCCATTAGAATTCAATATTAATTTCTATTTTTTTACAATTTTGTTACATCAAATACTTTTTCATATCTGAATAATTTACAGATATCATGCATATATTTGTAAAAAATATTCTCGGGTATTTTTATGAATTCCTCTATTAATTCTTTTCTTCTCCGTTATTTATATAAGCTAAAGCTTCCTGCAGTTCTCATTAGTTGTTTTGTATTAGGTGCCTGCACAGGAAAACTTGTCACATTGTTCCATAACATGGAATCGAAAACAAAAAATATTTCCGCAAGCCCCGTATCCACCAATCCGGAATCTTCCAACTGGGGGCTTGGTTTCTCCGAAGAAGGCAAACGCCCTGTTGGAAATTCTTCTATAGAAGAACTCAAAAAATTTAACGCATATTATGCACAGGACACAGAAGAAAAAGTCCTTTACCTTACATTTGACGTCGGATATGAAAACGGAAATACTGCAAGTATCCTGAATGCCTTAAAAAAGCATCATGCTCCTGCCGTTTTTTTTGTAGTGGGAAACTTTATTTCCCAAAATCCTGACTTATTAAAACAAATAGTTTCTGACGGACACATTATCGGTAATCACACTATGACACATCCTGATATGTCAAAAATAAGTTCCATAGAATCGTTTCAAAAAGAGCTACAGGATGTAGAACAACTATATGAAAAAACCACTGGAAAAAAAATGATAAAATATTATCGTCCTCCTCAGGGAATTTACAATACAGATAATCTGCTTATGGCTAAAAAGCTTGGTTATACTACCTTTTTCTGGAGTCTTGCCTATGTTGACTGGATCCAGGATCAGCAGCCCACCAAAGAAGAAGCATTTTCCAAACTTCTTCCCCGTATCCATCCTGGGGCTATTGTACTGCTTCACAGTACTTCATCTACAAATGGACAGATTTTAGATGAGCTTCTTTCCCAGTGGGAAAAGATGGGGTATCATTTTGGTTCACTGAAGGAATTAACCGGGGAATAATCCCCGGCTGATTCTTCTCGACTTTATTTATTTCTGTCTTTTTTCTCATGCAGATCCTCTTTAATCTGACTGCTGGAAATCTCCGGAGTTCTTGGTAAATAAATCACTTCACATCCTTCATCTTTCAAAAAATCAAACTTCCCCTTCCAGTCATCTCCCATCACAAAAGTATCCACATGATACTCTTTTACATCTGTACGTTTCTGCTCCCAGCTTTTCTCCGGTATCACAAGATCCACATAACGGATGGCCTCCAGAAGCTGTTTTCGCTTTTCATATGAAAAATAGCATTTTTTTCGCTTTTCCTCCCAGTTAAACTCATCCGTTGAAAGTGCAACAATGAGATAATCTCCCTGCTGTTTTGCTCTTCTTAAAAGATTAATGTGTCCGTAATGAAGCAGGTCAAAAGTTCCATATGTGATAACTCGTTTCATTTTCTCTTCCTTTCAATAAAACGTTTAATTTTGCCCGGAATAAAAAGAATAATATGACCCAGTTTATATGACCAGCTAGCAAGCAGTTCTGCATTCTTTTTTTCCAGATCAGCTTTACATTTTTCCAGATTGTTTTTATTTACCTCCAAATCATCAATTCTTTTTTTCAGATTACTGTTTTCGTTTTTTAAATTTTGCCCCTGTTCTTTCGTAACCTGCAAATCAAATTCTTTTTTATATCTGAGCGTTTTTTCGTTATCCCATGCATTTTTTGTCCATGTAAGCGCTCTCTTCTGGTCTGCGGCATCACAGACATAGAAATAAAACGGAATTCCATAAGGCATTTTCTCTGCCTCTTCTCGCAGTTCTTTTAAGTCCATAACAGATAATTGTCCGCAAATGTAGTTTCTTGATCTTAGCATCTGCGTAAGAAGTGCAGAGTAAAGTTCGGACTCTCTTTGAAAATCTTTTTGTTCCATAAAGGAAGATAATTCTCGCATCACAATATAGGAGGAATATGCATGCTGAATCACTTTACTTCCAGTCATCACGGAATTTTCCCGTACACGTCTTTTATAAAAATTAGAATTTATATACTTTACAGATCTGGCAAGTATCAAAGCTTCTATAGTAAATAAATTATCTTCCTGTATAATTCCTTCGTAAAAAGTAATTTCCCCTTTTTCAATGACCTCTCTGTTTATCAGATATAACCAGACTGCCGGCTTAAACTCTGCCGCAAATACTGTTTTGATAAAGAACTCTTTTCCACTCATTTTACCGGAATAATCAGTATTTCTTTTATAATAATTGATATTTATGTTTTTGGGGAGGTCGCTGTTTTCATAAAATGGCTCTGCACTAAAAAGAACCATATCCAAACAATATTGTTCTGCCTCATTAAAACAGATTTCCAAAGTTCTTCTCTCAAGGATATCATCACTGTCAAAAAAATAAATATATTTGCCGGAAGCTTTTTGAATCCCCAAATTTCTGGCTGAAGATGCTCCTCCGTTTTCTTTCCGAAATACTTTAATTCTGGAATCCGTTTTTGCATAACGCTCCAGAATCTCTGGTGAGTTATCCGAAGACCCGTCATCCACACAGATAATCTCAATTTCTTTTAAGCTTTGTTCAACAATAGATTTCAGAGCTTCTTCCAGATATTTTTCAGCATTATATACTGGTATAATAACACTTATTTTGGCTTTGTCCCATTTTTCTTCTTTTTTATCCGGCTTCCATTCACTGAAATCCACTAATGTGGTATTTATTCTTTTATCGTCTGATTTTTTCATCCAGGATTCTTCCGGTTCACTTCCCATAATTTTCAACATATAGTCAAAATTCTTTTTTTTAGAAAACCAATTCCCTGGATGACCTAAAATGCCCAATTCATAAAACAAACTTTTTTTTAATTTCAGGCATAGTTCTCGAAAACTTTCAAAATCTTTCTGTCTGTCCAGCGCAATCAAACACTGATCCAGAGCAACATTCACAAAGTTTTTTTCCGTCTCTTTAAATTTTCCCCTTTTTATCAGTTCTGATTTTAATGCTGTCAATGTTTCAATACATCCGTTTTTTTCAAAGAAGCTATTTTCATGCTCTTCCATCTTAAATGTCAGACTATCAGAAACTATTGTAATTCTGCCTGCACATGCCATTGCCATATAAGAGAAATACAACTCATCTTCCTTTTCACACAGCTGAAAATGAATATCATATTTTTCGATAAAATCACGTCTATACAGTTTATTCCACAAAGTCGGTAAAATATATTCAACAGCATCCTCTGAAATGTCACTGCAGCTAAAAGTTTCTTTCGAGGGAAAATTCTCCTTTTTTATTTCGGAATTACATATACAGATATCCGCCTGTACCTTTTCAGCTTTCTCAAAAAGAGTTTCCAGAGCATCCTGTTCATATCTTATATTTATATCCGGAAAAAAAATGTATTTTCCTTCTGCTATTTTCAGTTTATCATTTCTGGCACGATTATTCTTCTCGTCATAAAAAAGAAATTCTACATCGTGCATTGTTTGCTTGTCTAAATTATTCTGATATTGATTTTCCTTATACCCAGGACAAATCACAGATATTTTTACTGACATTTAGATGGCCCCTCTCTATTCATTCCAAATTACAATTGTCTTTGATACATATCCAAAGCAGAAGCAATCACAGCATCCATATCATAATATTTATATTCTCCAAGCCGTCCCCCAAAAATCACCTGCTTTTCCTTTTCTGCCATTTCCTTATATTTATTATATAAAATACTGTTTTTTTCATCATTTACCGGATAATAAGGTTCATCTCCCGGTTTCCATTCTGAACTGTATTCACGACTGATTACTGTCTTTGGAAGATCATTCCCCTCTTCATCTTTTCCAAATTCAAACCATTTATGTTCAATAATTCTGGTCCACGGTGTTTCTGCATCTGTATAGTTTACTGCTGCATTTCCCTGAAAATTAGGTTGGTTCAATATCTCCGTCTCAAAACGTACAGAACGATATTCCAAATGTCCCAATTGGTAATCAAAATACGCATCTATCGGACCCGTATATACAATCTTCTCAGCCAAAGAATCGTATTCTTCTTTCTTTTTAAGATAATCCTCACCAAGACGAACCTCTATTCCGTCCAGCATATTCTGCACCATCTTTGTATAGCCGCCTATCGGTATTCCCTGATAAAGAGCATTAAAATAGTTATTATCAAAAGTCAGCCGAACCGGAAGGCGTTTGATAATAAATGCCGGAAGTTCTTTACAGCTCCGTCCCCATTGTTTTTCTGTGTATCCTTTAATCAGCTTCTCAAAAATATCTTTCCCCACCAGAGAAATCGCCTGTTCCTCCAGATTTTTCGGTTCTGTAATTCCCGCCTGCTGCTTTTGTTCTTCAATTTTTGCCTCTGCTTCTCCAGGAGTAACTACTCCCCACATTTTGTTAAAAGTATACATGTTAAATGGAAGAGAATATAGCTCCCCATGATAATTTGCCACCGGACTGTTGGTAAAACGATTAAATTCTGCAAATTGATTTACATACTCCCATACTTTTTTATTGTTTGTATGAAAAATATGCGCGCCATACTTATGAACATGGATTCCTTCGATTTTTTCTGTATAAACATTTCCTCCAATGCAGGAACGTTTATCAATAACAAGCACTGATTTTCCCGCTTTTTTTGCCTCATTGGCAAAAACCGCGCCATATAAGCCAGCTCCTACTATTAGATAATCATATTTATTTCTCATTTTTGATCCTCATCTTTCTAATAAAGTTTTACATTAATTAACTTCATTGTCACATATTCAAAAAAAAATATCAAGTACAAAACCTCCAAAACGACATAATTCAACTCTCGTTTTGAAGGTTTTCAATAATTATCCTATAATTTTTTTTACAATCTTCATAATACTTCTTGGAATGAACATAATCACTTTTCCAATTTTAAACGTTGCCGTCTTTTTCACATTTTTCAATTTCTCATTTTGTTCAGTTAGTCTTTTGTTTTTTTCCCTGAGTTTTTTTATTTCTTTATTTAAGGACTCAACTTTATTATTCAGTCTTCCAACTGCAAAATCTTTACCTATCTTAGAATATAAAGTTATATATTTAAACAAAATGGTCTCTATCTCATCTGGATTTTTATTGTTTCCTTTCTGTTCATCTCCAAAAATACCTTCAAAAAATTCTTTCCACTCGGTTCCGATATCGATCTGTTCCAGCTCTTCGATCTGTTCACGCCCCTCCATTCCTATCTGCTTTGACATGGAAGGATTTTTCAACAGTTCAATCACTTTTTCAGCAAGCAAATCAGAACGTCTCTGCGATACCTGAATAACCCCTCTTCCGTCCTGGGTCAATGTAAGCCACGGAATCTCATAAGTTACAATAGGTAAACCATATGCCATTGCCTCACAAAATACCAACGAAAATCCTTCATATTCTGATGTTCCTATCAATACAGATGCCTGTTGATAATATTTTTCTATCTCTAAGGTAAATCCAACCTGTATAATGTTCTCCTGTAAATGGAACCTTTCTATCAATTCATCCAGTTCTCTTTTTACCTCTGGCTCTCCATCCCCGATAAAATATAACTTTACATCAGGAATCGCTTTTACTATATGGCTCATCATATAAACCACATCCAAAGGTCTTTTTTCTCCTGATATCCGTCCTACCCATACAATTGTATTCTCATTGCGCTCAGTCACCCCTGTTGACCGAGCAGAAAATGTAAGCGGATTACATATGCATCTAGTATATTGGGCAAAAGAACTTACAAGCCTCTGGTCAACCTCTGAAAGTACCACTGCCCCATCACAGATCTGATAATTGTACATCATTTCTGCAAATTTGTTTCCTGCTGTACGAACACGGTAAGGTAAGCAGGTAAAACTGTGACAGTGAATCACAAATGCCGGTTTAGAGGGCTGTCCTTTTACACTGAGCATATCCCAGAACACGCAGGGTGCAACCCACATTCCAGTCACCACGACATCTATCTGATGCTCCCGTATTACTCTCTCCCAGCCAAGATATCTTTCTACATACAGCTTTCCTGTATTTTTATCATGTGCGGGGATATAGGCTCTTTGTACTGCCGGATTCAATTCATATTCTTCTATTTCCTGTTTGTCATCGTCTGCATCCGTAATCAAGACAACTTTGTATAATCTGTTTCCTTCCTCATCGCACATGTCAGCCCATATATTACATAGTGAAGCAACAACTCTCTGGGCTCCTCCATTTTTGATTGAACGATAATACATTGCAACTGTTTTGGGATAGCCCGATTCTCTTTTTTTATGGTTAAAATAATCAACCTCTGCTATCTTCTCTGCAGTATCATCTGATTTATCCCAGTTCTGTTCAGCTAATTTACCAATGGTATCTTTTAATCCCCAGGTGTCTGCAAGTTTCCTGAATCCCTCTGATAAATCTTCTATCAGAAGGTTTGCTTTCCAGCGATTCACACATTCTCCCAGAAAATGATCATAAATCGTATTAAGAATCGATAAATATTTGTCACTCTGATTTTGCTGTTCTGTAAATTCCTTTAAGGATTCCCATACTCTTTTTTCGGTTAAAAGAATATCAAAATTATCCAGAGTAATATAATTTCTTCCTGTAACACCCAGACCAAATTTATATTGATATAACGGTTCTTCGATCCCCTGATAGGATCTGGAATAATATGAGATCAGAAAAAATGCATATAAATCCTGTGCCTTTGGAAATGCACCATCTTTTACTTTTGAAAATGCTTTTCGGCATATATCACCTTTATAAATTTTATTCCATAAACTAAATCCAAATTTTCTTTCCTCCCAGCAGGAGAAAATCAGATTTTCTGATTCTATCCGATCTCTGTATGGTTCCAATAATCGCTGATTCATTTGGATTCGCGCTTCTGAAACACCCGCACAATTTACAATTGTAGTACCAAACTGTACCATATCCGTGCAGAATAATTCAATTGCGTCATAAGCCTTTTCGCATGCTTCCGGATACAGTTCATCATCACCATCCAGAAACATTACATATTTACCACGAGAAGCCAGAACACCGTCTTTTCTGGACTGTGAAGTACTTAAATTTTCTTTATGAAATATGGAAACAATCCTTTTGTCTTTCTCGGCATATTCCTGCACGATCTCTGCTGAAGAATCTTCCGAGCAATCTTCCACACAAATAATTTCTATATCCTTCAAAGTTTGTCTGCATACACTGTCCAGACATTCCCTTAAATATTTTTCCACATTACATACCGGAATAATTACTGAAACCTTTATTTCTGTATTATTTTTATCATCTGTTCCATATTTCGTTTCCATTTTCCCCTCCTCAAAACCCCGTATCTTTTTTATCATATTTACTTTCTTTTTTTCAGAGCCTTTTTTATCTTAATCGGAATTCGCATAATCATCTTACCCACCTTATAGGTCGTTGAATTTTCCAGTTCGTATACTCTTTTTTCCATATTTGTTGTTCCACGCAGACATTCTCTATGATAAAAGGCTTCCGGATTTGCCATAAGCAGTTCCAGGTTTTTCAGCTTTTCATCATCAAACACTGTTCTGTCAAGTTCGCCGTCCTTATCTGCCTGTTTAAATTCTTCACTGATATCCAGAACATACTGGTGCTTAAATTTCACATTGATTCTGCCCAGGGTAAACATATAATTGTTAAATTTTTTCAGTGTATAATAAGCTTTAAATCTGTTCCATAATTCTTCATTCTGAGACAGAATATTTTTTATATATTTATATTCCTCATTCATACAGTAAACTTTTTCCGGATTGTTTACAGAAGAATTTGGATTATCTCTCCGGTTTCTATAATAGGGAGTGTCCAGAATCATTGCCCTCTGAGCATAACAGAACGTCTGGATCCAGAATCCATTGTCCTGGAAGGATGCTCCCGGTGTTTCATGATGACGAATATTATTTTTGTCAAGGAATTCCTTTTTATAAATACCGCTCCAGGTATTCATTACATATTTTAATGCCTCTGGCTCCTTACTTGGATTAAATACAACATTATACTTTTCTTTTAATGGTGTCAGGTGATTATAGGTCAGATGCATACTTTCGTCATCATCTGTAACAAACCGGTAAAAATCAGCCTTTACAAAATCAAGGTCATACTCTTTTGCTTTCAGATAAAGATCTTCAAACATATTTAACGGTACATAATCATCCGGCTCTACAATACCGATATATTCGCCTGTGGCCTTATCAAAGCCGATATTCATACCAACTCCATAGCCCTCATTCTTTTTATCAACGACTACAATACGGGGATCTGCATCTGCATAAGCCTGCAAAATTTCCATAGATCTGTCAGTAGATCCGTCGTTGATACATATAATCTCAATATCTTCCAGAGTCTGTCTCACAATACTTTCCATACACTCTTCCAGATATTCCTGTACATTATAAATTGGAACAACAACAGAAACCTTCGGCATATTGGTTTTTTCCTGAAGATATTTTTTTTGTAAAAGCTGTCTCTCTTCTAATTTTGAACCATGTTGTATTACATATTCCTCAAATTCACTCATACGGATCTCCTGAAATATTTTATAATTTTTTTTATTATAATCGTAAAAAAACGCTTCTTCTTTTCCGGCAATTCCCAGCTTTTCAAAGCCTTCTTTTTTCAACGTATCAAAAACAATTCTTTTTGCCGACATATCTCTGATAGAATTCATATTATATATACAGCCGGCTAAAACCTTATTTACATAACTGCGTTCTACTGTCTCATAAAAATTATTTTTTTCAAGAAAATCTCTTACTGCATAAAATGCAGTAAGAAAATCAAGCGGATACTTATAATTGGTAGCCTGACAGTTGTTTTTCATTCCCACGCGATAATATACCAGTTTCTTTTCCAGTAATGTAATCCTGTCTGCCAGCATCATACAGGAAGCCACAAATAAAAAGTCATTGGTCCTGAAAATCTCCTGAAACTTCAGATCATGCTTTTTCACCAGCTCATGGCTGATTAATTTATTCCATGCCCAGTTCTGAAAAGAGTCCAGAATATGATCCGGCATGTCTTTATAGGAAAATACCTTTTTTCGAGGAGCATTTTCTTTTTTAAAGGACCCGAGATCATAAGTAGTTTCCCTGGTTTTATCATTATAACGCAGTACCTGATAAACACAGATCTGCGCATTTGTCTCCTTACATGTTTTATAGGTTTCTTCCAGCATTCCGGATGCAAAAAAATCATCTGAATCCAGTAAGGACAAAAATTCTCCCTGCGCCACAGCAAGCCCCTTGTTTCTGGCTGCTCCGGCTCCTTTATTTTGCTGGGTCAGAACTTTTACTCTTTGGTCTTTTTTTTCATATTCACGTAAAATTTCAAGAGATCCGTCTGTAGACCCATCATCTACACAGATTAATTCTATCTCTTTTAATGTCTGATTCAAAATTGATTCCATGCACTCTCTTAAATAAGACTGTACGTTATATACCGGTATAATCACAGATACTTTTACATTCATTATTTTTTTCTCCTTTTTTTGAGCATCCTTCGCAGCGTCACCCATAATGACTTTGCAGTTTTATATACTGCATTATTCTTTGTATCCTGTTCAGCCTGTCTCGCTCTTTTAAACCAGTAAGTTTTTTCTTCTTTCAACATTTGAACTTCATGAAATAAATACTCACCGGCATTGTCTTTCCGCATATTCAGATACAGTTCATATTTATCTTTGTTGCAGGAATAACACTGTTCCCGTTCAAAATCTAAAAGATCAAACTCCTGAAGCATTTCATTTTTCAGTTTCTCATATACTTTAAAAAAAGATTCCGCCGTCTTTAAAGATTCCAGATTATAAAAGCCCACATCTACTACATAATTTTTGAAGCTTAACTCCACATCGGAATAAACGCCTGATTCTATAAGTTTGCTTTTTACTGCAGCCAGCGCCTTATACCAGTCCCACGGAGTACTTGCATTAGCTGTCTGAAGACTGTTCTCCCATTTACGATAATTAACCAGCTTTTCTTCTAAAACCGTAATACGTTTCGCTAATACCATTGACACACATACAAAAAACAAATCGTTAGAACGATGAAGAGGCATAAATTCCAGATGATTTTCCAAAATAAACTCTCTTCGGAATAATTTTGTCCATGGACACCCGGTACTGATGTTCAATACGTACGGGCAGGATTTACCCTCGTATGGAATCTGTCCAGGTACATAGTCTTTTTTCAACATATGTCCGGCTTCTATAAATGATTTCGATTCCTCATAATACAGCCGTGCATCAAACAGACAAATATCCGCCTTATCCTCCCGTATTCTCTGCAGGGTATGTTCTATTAACTGCGCTTCAAAAAAATCATCTCCGTCAAGAAAAAGAAGATATTCTCCGGAAGCTTTTTCTATCCCCTTGTTCCGCATTAATCCGGCTTTTCCACAATGAGGCATTTGAATCAGTTGAATTCTGCTGTCTGAAGCCAGCAGCCTTTTTATAGCAGGCACTGTTTCATCTGTAGATCCGTCATCTACACAGATAACCTCAAAGTTCTTATATGTCTGCGCCAGAAGGCTCTGCAGGCACTGCTCTATATATTTTTCCACATTGTATGTAGGTATAATTACAGAAACATCCGGAATATCATAATTGCATGAATTCATTTATTTCCTCCGCATTACAATTCTGGAAAGACCAGAAGTAATTTCTCCTATCGGAACAGGTACTGCCAGTCCAACAACTGTGTATATAATCCACAGTCCGCCCGTTGTCTTGTATGGAGGATAAAAATCCATCATCTGAGATACCGGTACCTGATCCATGTAAAGTTGTATCACAGCAACAATCCTAAACGCTACAAACTGCCAGATTACAATGTGAATACTTTTCTCCCCCAAAAAACTCAGGATATTTTTTATCCTTACTGTTCTTCTTTCCACAATTTTAGAAATATAAACAGTAGCATAAGAAGCAAAAAATGCACCAATAACAAATAAAATCGGATACGAATATTTATTTGCCCCCATATTAATGGAATTGTAATATCCTATCACTATAAATATTAAAACCGAAAAACTAAAGAGAACCCTGGTATCATAAACAGATAATTGTTCCTTCCAATCCTTTATAGCCCGGCCGACAGCAAAGAAAAAAGATAAAATCATTGTTCTGCTCATCAAATACGGGAAAGTAACCTCAAATCCCAGAATAGCCACACTTCCAAACAATAGCGCCAGAATTATGCTTTTGCTTTTTACGCAGGGTATATAATAATCCATCAGCTTATAGCAGACAGAAACAAGAAACAATGCCCCCAGAAACCAGGTGGCGCCAAAAAAATCTCCGTCTTTATCTAATGTCAGCATAATTCTTATTATTTTTTTCCAGAAATAACTTCCCGTATATTCTCTGATATGAAATACAGAGCGCAATACAACAGATAGTATGTTCCAAACCACAAAAGGTATATACAAAGATTGTATTTTTTTAATGATAAACTGTTTCGGCGTATTTTTACTGTTAAATAAATACCCTGAAATCAAAAAAAACAGGGGCATATGGAACTGATACATATAACTGGTAAACGGTCCTTTTGCATGTGCCCAGACAACAAGCAGAATACCAATTCCTTTTGCAATATCAAGAAATTCCAAACGTCCCTTTTTTTGTACTGCTAATCCCATACTTACCTCTTAAAACTTTTTTTGTAAGTATAACATATGTTTTTTATGATAGCAAGATTTGCTATTATTTTTTTAATTTTATATTACTTTTTCATTAATTTTTCCACATAAAGGTCTTTCCACCAGATAATAAACTGCCGCTCCCAAACAGACTGTCAAAAGTACGGAAATCCCCAGCGCGCCTGCCGGACAGGTTTGCAGAAAGCGAGTATTCTTCCACAGGGTATGCTCCAGAAGATAAAATGCCGCTTCCTGCATGACATAAACAGAATAAGCATACTTTCCAAATCTCCATAAAGGGATCCGACTTATCGTTCTGGACAGTATCCCTTTTTCTGTCAGCATACAGACAAACAGCACTGAAAAAAGGATTACTACGATAAACTGATTTTTTCCGGCCTGTTTTCCAATAAAAAAGTCTCCCAGAAGGGCAAGAAAGCTTATGATTTCCATAAGGGAAAGTCCCCATATCAGATGCCTCTCCATATCTGCCTCCAGATGGAGTTCCCGATATTTCTCTTTTATTCTGTCATACAGATTTCCAAGGAGATAACCAAGTCCCACTCCGGCTATGGCTCTTGCTATGGCAAGGCTGCATACTCCATAAACGACCTTACGGCCAAACCCTCCGTCCGTTGTCATGATATTCAGCACATACCCAAAGTAAACAAGTATGCATACTGCAAGCTTCATTGCTCTGGAATTTTTCATTACTCTATACAGAAGGAAATAAAATACCTCTGCAAAAAAGAATGCCGAAACATACCAGTTCAGACCTTTCCATCCGGTCGTAAGACCTGTGGACTGCAAAAAGAAAAGATTCAGAATCCCTTCACCAAACGGCACCTCCAGAAAGATCATGGAAAAAAAAGTAGAAACTGCAAGCACAGGCCAGAGTCGGAGTATCTTTTTGCAAAGAAAGTCCAGGGTTTTCTGCTCCGGATGCTTCAGAAGGGAACGATACAGAAAATATCCGGACATGATAAAAAAACATTCCACAATGTACTTTGCATATTTCGACTGCTCTGCCAGATATCTGTATATCTCCGTATTCCCTGTATAGGGGATCATGGAAGAATGAAGCAGATGGAAATATACAATGCTCACGGCAAAGAAACAACGCATAAATTCTATATTTTTCATTTTTGTTCTGTTTTTTATTTTTCCCACTGCTGAAACATCCCTCTCACCTGTTCAAAAGTTTTTGGCGGAAGCGGGTTTTTCACATGCGTGCCAATATGTTTTTCCATCCACACCATATTATACCATTGTTCAAATTTATAGGCACACTGATGAAATTCTGCCACAAGCCGGTACCCCATATGCTCATGGAACCGAACGCTGTCTCTGGTAAGATATTCATCCTCTTTTTCCGGATAGGCGATACAGGCATTTACACTAAGCATATTCTGAGCCTTCAGAACCTGCTCCAGGGCATCATACAGAATCCGTCCCACACCCAGTTGTTTTTTATCTTTTTTCACATAGATCGATGTTTCCACCGACCACGCGTAGGCAGCTCTTGGATGAAGCGGTCCCGCATAAACATAGCCCAGGATTTCTCCGTTCTTTACCGCCATTAAATACGGATATTTTTCCAGAGTATGAGATATCCTCTGTGCAAATTCCTCAACTGAAGGTACGATATATTCAAAAGTCACTGCTGTTTCTCTGATATATGGGGCATAAATTCCCAGAAGCAGCTCCGCATCTGACGGAGATGCTATTTTGATTTTTATTTCATTCATTTTTGTTACCTTTTTAATCAGAAGATATTCTTTTTTAACCCAGTCACAGTTCTCCTCAAGTAAAAAGTGGAGAAGATTTCTCTTCTCCACTAAGCTTTAATAAAACTGTATTAGAACTTGCCTTCTTTAGCGGCTTCTTCGATGCTTACTGCAACAGCTACAGTCATTCCAACCATCGGGTTATTACCTGCACCGATCAGACCCATCATCTCAACGTGAGCCGGTACGGAAGAAGAACCTGCAAACTGAGCGTCAGAATGCATACGTCCAAGTGTATCTGTCATACCGTAGGAAGCAGGACCTGCTGCCATGTTGTCCGGATGAAGGGTACGTCCTGTACCACCGCCGGATGCAACGGAGAAGTATTTTTTGCCTTTTTCGATGCACTCTTTTTTGTATGTTCCTGCAACCGGATGCTGGAAACGTGTCGGGTTTGTAGAGTTACCTGTGATAGAAACGTCTACACCCTCTTTCCACATGATTGCAACACCTTCCGGAACACTGTTTGCACCGTAGCAGTTAACCTTTGCACGAAGTCCCTCAGAGTAGGATTTGCGGAACACTTCCTTAACTTCGTTTGTATATGGATCATACTCTGTCTCAACATATGTAAATCCATTGATTCTTGCGATGATCTGAGCTGCGTCTTTTCCAAGACCGTTCAGGATAACGCGAAGTGGTTTCTGACGAACTTTATTTGCTTTTTCAGCGATACCGATTGCACCTTCTGCTGCTGCGAAGGACTCATGACCTGCCAGGAATGCAAAGCACTCTGTCTCTTCTTCCAGAAGCATTTTGCCAAGGTTACCATGACCAAGACCTACTTTACGTGTATCTGCAACGGATCCCGGAATACAGAAAGCCTGAAGACCTTCTCCGATAGCTGCTGCTGCATCTGCGGCTCTTCTGCAGCCTTTTTTGATTGCGATTGCTGCACCTACGATATAAGCCCAGCAGGCATTCTCAAAACAGATCGGCTGGATGCCTTTGATCTGATCGTAAACGTTCAGACCTGCATCTTTAGTGATTTTTTCTGCTTCTTCGAGGGAAGCAATTCCATAACTGTTTAAAACAGAATTGATCTTGTCAATTCGTCTCTCGTATGATTCAAATAAAGCCATTTACTTTTCCTCCTGATTTTTTCATCTAATAAATAAATTATTCTTTTCTTGGGTCGATGATCTTAACTGCATCGTCAACACGGCCATACTGGCCTTTTGCTTTTTCCCATGCAGTATTCGGGTCATCACCCTTTTTGATGAAATCAGTCATTTTGCCAAGGCTTACGAACTGATATCCGATGATCTCATCATCCTCATCAAGAGCGATACCTGTTACATAGCCCTCTGCCATTTCCAGATAACGAGGTCCTTTTTTCAGAGTTCCGTACATTGTACCAACCTGAGAGCGAAGTCCCTTTCCAAGGTCCTCAAGTCCTGCTCCGATCGGAAGTCCGTCCTCAGAGAATGCAGACTGGGAACGTCCGTAAACAATCTGAAGGAACAGTTCTCTCATAGCTGTGTTGATCGCGTCACAAACAAGGTCTGTGTTCAGCGCTTCCAGTACAGTACGGCCCGGAAGGATTTCAGAAGCCATAGCTGCGGAATGAGTCATACCGGAACATCCGATTGTCTCTACCAGTGCTTCCTGGATGATACCCTCTTTTACATTCAGAGTCAGCTTACATGCGCCCTGCTGCGGTGCACACCAGCCGACACCATGTGTCAGACCGGAAATGTCTTTTACTTCTTTTGCCTGTACCCATTTTGCTTCTTCCGGGATAGGAGCAGCTCCATGATGAACGCCCTGTGCCACTGGACACATTTCTTCTACTTCGCGTGAATAAATCATTGTAAAACTCCTTTCAAGTGTAGATTTACTTTAATGCTGTTAAGTCTCCCTTAACAACCTTACAATATTTTCTCATAAAAACGTCCAATAGTCCAGTCAAATTTTGTAAAAAAATATGAGGATTTCCTGTCAATTCTTATAATTTAAAACAGTATCTGTCAAAACCTGCTCTGGAATCTGTTCTGATAATATGATAAACTGAATAAAAAATCTTACCTGTAAGGAGAATTTTATGACCAGAAATCCTACTGCCGCGTCTCTTCCACCATCCTTTCTGCCTGACCGTTTCCAGATTCTCAGCGGAAGCTCCCTTAAACTGCTGGCTGTGCTTACCATGCTGATCGACCACAGCGCCTGCATCCTTTTAAGCCTGTATGCCCCGGCCCTTACCCCTCTCTTCCAGATAAACGGGGTTTCTTTCAGTGCTTACCGGATCTGCCGTGATATCGGGCGAATTGCTTTTCCAATTTACTGTTTTCTCCTGATTGAAGGTTTCCTCCATACCAGAAGCCGGAAAAAATACGGAAGCAATCTTCTGCTCTTTGCTCTGATCTCTGAAATCCCGTGGAATTTCATGTTTGCAGATACCTGGATATATGAAAAGCAGAATGTATTTTTTACTCTCTTTCTGGGCTATCTGGGTTTCTGTGCACTGGAGTATTTCCAGACCAGAGTCGGAATGCAGTTCCTCTCCATCTTCGGACTTCTTGCAGTTTCTGTTTTTCTGAAAGCAGACTATGGCTGGAAGGGTTATATATTTCTTCTGATCATGTATCTTCTGCGCAATGAAAAAGCTCCCCAGGCAATCATAGGGAGCTGTTGGCTTGCTTATGAGTGGAAGGCATGCTTCGCCTTCCTTCCAATTAATATGTATAACGGACAGCGGGGCTTTATCCGCGGAAAAGCTGCCAAATACTTCTTTTATGCCTTTTACCCGCTGCATATCGTCGTTCTTGTCATTCTGCGCAGGATACTGTTCTGACATTACCAGGGCAGATACTCTCCGCTGGATTCATCAAAGTAATACCAGCCCTGCTCCGGAATCTCTTCTGTCTGATTGTTCCCTGAGCCGGAAGAGGAACTTCCTCCATTATTGTTTCCGGTCTGTGGCTTTACGGTTGGGGTTGGCTTTTTCGCCGCCTGTGTGGGAGTTACTTTCCCCTGGCGTTACTGCACATGCAAAAAACAGAACTGCCTTTTTCATCATACGAATCTCTCCTTTAAATAATTTATAAAAGGATTATATTACGGCAATTCTGTTTCTCTATAATTTTTATTTTACTTATTTCTTGGAAACCACTTCATTTTTATTTTTGTAAATACTGTCTGCAGGAACACAGCCTCTGACAGAAGAAAGAGGATAAATGTTGCTGTTTCTTCCGATCACGGTACCTGGATTCAGTACGGAACCGCATCCCACCTCTACATGGTCTCCCAGCATGGCCCCGAATTTCTTAAGTCCTGTCTCGATTTTTTCTTCTCCGTCTTTTACAACAACAGGCTGCTTATCTGATTTCACGTTGGAACAGATGGAGCCGGCTCCCATATGGGATCTGTATCCCAGAACCGCATCTCCCACATAATTGTAATGGGGAACCTGTACACAGTTAAAAATCACTACATTTTTCAGTTCTGTGGAGTTTCCTACCACGCAGCCTTCGCCCACGATCGCATTTCCACGGATAAAAGCACAGTGACGTACTTCTGTATCCTTTCCAATGATCGCCGGACCGTTTATACAGGCAGTCGGCGCTATTTTTGCAGATTTGGCAATCCAGATATCGCCCTCTTTGTATTCATATTCCTCAGGATCCAGTGTTTTTCCCAGCTTCAGAATAAAATCTTTGATCTCCGGAAGTACTTCCCAGGGGTACGTCTTGTCTTCAAAAAGTTCTGACGCAATGGTTTCCTTAAGATCCAAAAGCCTTTCAATCGTAAAATCCTTCATCATCCTTATTTTCCTCCTCGTTTTGAAGCTGCAGGCTTCTTATAATTTTCTGCGGCGGCATCAAAAAACTGCCTGAGCGCATACTGATAGTTGCTGTTTTCCACCTGCGCTGTCCGCACTCTTACAAAATGCTCCAGCTTATCCATATACTCCTGAGACGTGATACTTCCTTCTGCCACATAAGTCAGACCTTTTTCCCAGCTTGCGGTAAGCTCCGGATTTAAAAGCTGACGGATGGAACAATTGACCACGTCGAAGATCATTTCTCCCAGAAGCGTCGGTGTGATAACCTGTGTTTTTTTGTTCAGAGAAAGGTACTTGATCGTAAACAGTTTTTTCAGAATCTCTGCTCTGGTAGCGCTGGTACCAATGCCGCTTCCCTTGATCTGCGCTCTCAGTTCCTCGTCCTCGATCAGCTGTCCTGCATTTTCCATTGCCAGGATCATGGAACCGGAATTGTAACGCTTCGGGGGAGAGGTTTCTCCCTCCTTGATATTCAGGGAATCCACAGAAAGTATATCACCCTTTTTCAGCTTCTGCAATGCTGCAAGAAGAATCTCATTGCAGGAGCTGTTTTCTTCTTCCTCGGTATCTGTATTTTTCTCAGATGCCTTTCGGGCTGCAAAAGAGTTGGAAGCGATCTTCAGATAGCCTTCACTCTGCAGTACACGAAACGAAGAAAAGAAAGCCTCATTTCCCATCATGGTTGTCAGGTTGACTTTCTGATACACTGCCGGAGGATAAAAAATACACAGAAAACGGCGCACGATAGTCTCATAGACTCTCTGAGATGTCTGAGACAGGGTATTCAGTACATTCAGTCCCTGTCCGGTAGGAATGATGGCATAATGATCCGTAATCTGCTTATCGTTGACATACCTGGTCTTTGCGATGTTTTTGTAGGATCCCATTTCCAGGACTTCGTCTGCCACACCATTGATCTGTGGATAACGCCGTAATCCGGAAATATTTTTATAAATTTCCTTTGCCACAGCTGTGGATAATACTCTTGCATCTGTTCTCGGATAAGTAACAAGCTTTTTTTCATAAAGCTCCTGCACAACCCGGAGAGTTTCGTCCGGACTGATCTTGAACAGCTTGGAGCAGACGTTCTGAAGCTCTGCAAGGTTAAAAAGAAGAGGGGGATTTTTATTTTCTTTTTTTCGTTCCACCTTTTCCACACGACAGGACAGCGGCTGTTCCTGACTCAGGAATCCGATCAGCTCCTGTGCATGTTTTTTTTCTTTAAATCCGTTTTCTTTATACAGATAAGGAGACTGAAAATACCGGCTCCCCTCTGCCGCTCTCCATTCTCCGTCAAAATGTTCCCCTTCCAGAGAAATGCTGCTCAGCACCCGGTAAAAAGGAGTTTTTACAAAAGAGCGTATCTCCCGTTCTCTTCGGACAACCATTCCCAGAACACAGGTCATGACACGCCCTACGGAAATAGCCTGATATTTTGTTTTCAGGTAATTAGATACGCTGTTTCCATACCGGAGCGTCAGCACTCTGGAGAAATTGATCCCCATAAGATAATCTTCTTTTGCCCGCAGGTATGCCGAAGCAGAAAGATTGTCGTATTCTGATATATCTTTTGCTTCCCGTATCCCTCTTAAGATCTCCTCCTCTGTCTGGGAGTCGATCCAAACCCTTTTCTGTTTTTTATCATGAACGCCTGCCATCTGTGCGACCAGACGGTAGATATATTCTCCTTCCCGTCCGGAGTCGGTGCATACATAGATCGTATCCACATCCGGGCGGTTCAGAAGTCCCTTTACAATATGAAACTGTTTCTGGACAGAGGGGATCACCTCATATTTAAATTCACGCGGCAAAAAAGGCAGGGTATCAAAACTCCACCTTTTGTACCTGATATCATATTTTTCAGGATAGCTCATAGTGACCAGGTGTCCCACACACCAGGTCACTACAGAATCTTCTGATTCCAGATAGCCATCCTTTCTCTGTCCGTTGATCTTCAGAGCTTTTGCAAACTCCTGCGCCACACTTGGCTTCTCTGCTATGTATAAAGCTTTTCCCATTACTGATCTGCACTCATCCTTTTCAGCGGCCATGCAAGAAGAACTGCACCGCCTAACATATTTCCGATGGTGACCACCAGCATACTTTTCAACATGGCAGTCAGGGAAATTCCAGGCGCTGCACATACCGCTACAGTAAAGATACCCATATTGGCGATGCAGTGTTCAAATCCACTGACTACAAATCCGGAAATGCACATGATGATCATCAGGATCTTTGCCGTCTCACTTTTCAGCTTAATTCCGCAAAGTACACCGAGACATACAAAGAAGTTACATAAAATTGCGCGGAAAAACATTTCACTGACCGGAATCGAAAGCTTGGCTCCAATAAAACCGGCAAAATAATCTTTTGTTCCTGCTGCTCCCGCCCATACAAAGATCAGGGAAAGGATCACGCAGCCCACAAAATTGCCAATATAGCTTATGAGCCATACTTTTCCCGCATCTTTCCAGGAGACCTTTTTATCATAGGCTCCAAATGCCATGACCAGATTGTTTCCGGTAAACAGTTCCCCACCCACAAGAGAGATCAGAAGAACTGCAATGGCAAACACCACTGCTCCCAGAAATTTCCCCCATGCCGGTTCCTCTGCCGCAGAAAAAATATTTCCCACAACATTGGAAAAGATCATAGCAGCAACGATGAAAAACCCGGCCATTACCGCTCTCATAAAGTATTTCCCAAAATCATTTTTTAATAGTCTTGCTTTTGCAGCTGCCGCCCCCGACAGCTTTTGCACATCTTCAAAATTCATCTGTACACACCCCTTTTGATCATTTTTTCTCTTTTCTCTCTTTCAGCAAAGAAGACCCAGCCCGGTTCCCTCTACCTTTGTCACCCGGTCACTTCGGATAAACGGTTCAAAAAGATGGCTCATAAACTTTTCAGTCATTCCGATCCCGGTATCCTGAATGGTAAAACGATATCTGACATGATGTTTTTCTCTTGGCTCAAGTTCTTCCGTACGAAACAGAACTGTTCCGCCTTCCATCGTAAACTTAAGGGCATTGCTCAGAAGATTAATCAGGATCTGTTTGATCCTCAGCGCATCTCCATAAAATCTTGCGTGTTCAAAATCATCTGTCTCTATCTGAAAATGCAGCCCTGCATTATCTGCCGGTGAAGTCATGATAGAAGAAATATGATCCACAAGTTCTTCGATCCGGATCATCTGATGGTTCAGGTGAATCTTTGACTGCTCGATCTGACTCATATCCAGAATATCATTGATCAGACTGAGCAGATGCTGGGAAGAAACTGAAATTTTATGAAGATAATCTTCAATCTTATCTCTGTTGTCCAGATTTGCAAGAGCCAGTGTTGTCATTCCCACAATGGCATTCATCGGAGTACGGATGTCATGGCTCATAGAAGAAAGGACTGTCTTTCTCCTTCAGCCGCTCCATCATCCGGGAAGGCTCAAACATCTCCGCCACATATTCCTTTTGGCTCTGGATCACAGTCTTTTCGATCACTTTTCGCCTTCTGTCTGAATTCTGTCCTTTATTTTCACTGATGTTGGATGGTCTTTTCTGTAATATCCGTAATCGTAAGGATACCTGTTGCATCTCCGGTATCCGGTGTCTCTACAAGAGTTACCTTAAACTGTACATACTTCCCAGCCTTCTGATTGGGAAGCTGTATAAAACAGGGCATCACTATTTCTTTGATTCCTTCATCAAACGCTCTCTGAGAAGGTTCGTTCAGATATTTGGAATAAAATTCCCTTCTCTCCTCCTCGTCTACGATCAGGGTTCCGATCCCGATAAAAAATTCCTCCCTGACATCTCCAAACATTTCAAGGAGTCCGGAATCTGTATGATCTACAATCTCACATATTTTATTCTTTGTGATATTACAGTGCCCCAGGATCAGAGCATCCGGTCCCGCCATCAGATAATGCTGGTGAATCTGTTCGATATACTGCTGCCGTAACTGCTCCTGCATTTTTTTCTCTGCAGTAATATCATGGTAATCTGCATAAACCCGGGCATCACGGACAAACTTCACACAGGCAGGAGTCCCCTCCCAGTCCATTTCACGGAATCTTGCAGAAAAAAAGCGGCCATTATCTTCATATGTTACTTCCTGATGAATATCAAAAGCATCTCTTTTTTTCAGCGTGCAGAATTCACAGGGTTCCGACTTTCCATGCAGGATCTGATAACATTTTTTCCCACTCTGCTTTCTTCCTGTAAAAACCCGTTTTTCAGTTCATTCGTATATAACAGATTGTAGTTTTCTTTGTTGATCACATAAATATCATCTACTGTCTTTTCTACAATGCTCTGAAACAGCCTTTTTTCCGGAGAAATTTTCTGCAGGTCATCCGCCATACCTTTCCCTCAACTTTCTGTTTTAACCGTTTTATATTTACAGATCATCTGTACATGCTTTTCATAGGATTTCTCCATTCCCCCCTGTTCCCATGCCTGACGCATTGTCTGATAGCTTGTATCTTTCAAAAACAGCAGGACAAATCTCTCAATCCGCTCCTCTTTTCTCAGCCGTTCTCTGATATCCTGATAATTTCCTGCAATCTCCCGATATAATTCTTCCAACGTCATATTCTGTTCCTCCGTTATTCTTCAAAGGATGGATCATAGGTGAAATGGTAGTTGGAGCGTTTGTATTACACTTCTTTTCATCATAAAAAACATAGCGTCCCTGTCCTTTGCGTTTTGCATCAAACAGGGCCAGATCTGCACAGTGATACAGGTCATTATAATTACGCCCCACATCTGCCGCTTTTGCGATTCCCATGCTCACTGAAATCTTAAATCCGTCATATTCTCCTGTCATGGCTGAAAAGATCCGGCTGACCGCCTGCTCAATATTTCTGTCATAGCGCACAAACAGAAGGAATTCATCCCCGCCGATGCGGGCTGCAAGATCATCCGTTCTTATGTTGGATTTCAGACGTTCTGCAAGGTATTTCAGGACACGGTCTCCAAATACATGGCCGCGTTCATTATTCACTGCTTTAAAATAATCCAGATCAAATATGATCAGAGCATATTCATTTTCCGGATAGGTATATAACGCATGAATGATTTCTTTTTTTGCATAGGCTGCATTCAGTAAATTAGTCAGAGGATCCATGGAGGCCAGCTTTTTCAGACGTTTCAGTTCTTTTTGCTCTTCCTGGATGTCCACGATCTTTCCTATGACCCCACTGTACTCCGTCTTATCCCCATTCGTCCACAACGCGCGGCTGATGATCCGGCTGAGCCTTGTTTTTCCATCAATCTCCAGTTCCACCTCATATTCTACTATCGGACTGTCAGGAGTCGTACAGCGGAGGATCTGATCCAGCTCGATCATTTTTTCTCTGCTGATGATCGACAATAATTCCTGATTATCTGACGGATTCGCAATAAAACGTGAAATCCCCAGTTTTTCTGCCCCCCAGTCCGAAATGGTGATCATGGAAGGAACCACCGAATATTCAAACTGGATCTCCGATGCCATAGATGCAAAAAACTGAAATTTAATTCTTTCCTCTTCCAGCATGCTTAAGGTACGGTTGGAATTAGCCAGTTCTTTATGAGAGAGAAGCCTGTCCACAATGTTATGTATTTCTTTTTCGCTGACACGGTTCAGCGAATTGGTTGACAGTTCTTCCTGAATATGGTCTGCAATCTCACTGAGGCACTCCAGAAGCAGTGGATGAAATGCACCGCACTCCCCGTTCAGGATCATACTGAGTGCTTTTTCATGGGAAAAAGCTTTTTTGTAAACACGTTCGCTGATCAGGGCATCGTAAGCATCTGCCAGAGAAACAGCCTGAGCGGATATGGGAATCTCCTCTCCTTTCAGCCCGTCCGGATATCCATTTCCGTCATAGCGCTCATGGTGCCATCGACAGATTTCATAAGCAATCTTGACCAGAGGCCCATCTCTGTGCAGCGGCAGATTTTCCAGCATATCCGCCCCTACTGCAGAATGAGTTTTCATGATCTCAAATTCTTCCTCTGTCAAACGTCCAGGCTTGTTTAAAATACTTTCTGAAATGGATATTTTTCCAATATCATGAAAAGCTGCCGCCTTACTGATCATGGATATTTTAGCCGCATCCAGATTGTATGCATCTGTTTTTTCTTTCAGACGTTTCAGAAGAAGCGTCTGTCATAGTCCCGATGTGCAGTACATGCATACCGCTTTCTCCATCACGGAATTCCACAATATGGCTCAGAATAGATATCATCAGTGTATTACTTTTTTCACTTTCATACATCTGATCCGCAACCATGGATATCAGTCTTTTCTGCTTGGAATACAGCATAATCGTATTGATTACTCTCCGACAGACGATCACCTCATCAAATGGACGGCTGATGTAATCGGTAGCCCCCAGTTCATAAGCCCGTTCCACGACAGAGTGTGAATTTTCTGCTGAGATCATGATCACCGGAATCTCCTCAATCCAGTGATATCTGCCAGGATTGCACGGTTCATTTCTGAATCATCTACGATCAGAATTTTATTAATCTTTCTTTTGTCATACATATTCTCTTTGCTTCCTCTCAAAAAGAAAACCTTAACATGCTGTTTTATACCGAGTTTAACATAAAGTCCAACAAATGTATACTATAAGAATCTATTTTTACAGCAAAGAATCTGAATAACAATTCCCTTTTCCTGCCCTCACAAACCCATACAGGATGATGCCTTTTTCTCTGGCCAGACGGACAGCCGCCTCTGTTACTGCTGCTCTGGATACAACAACCCGAACCCCTGTCCGTATGATCTTTTCAAGATAATCTGCGGAAATTCTCCCACTGGTAAAGATTGCTCCGTTTTGGGGCGAAATATCCTGAAGCAGCATAGATCCCGCAACCTTATCCAGGGCATTATGTCTTCCAATATCTTCAAACCGGCACCGTATCTCTCCCTCTTTCCAGAACACACAGGAATGTGCGCAGCCAGTTTCCCGAAACAGTTCTCCCGGCTGCTCAAAAATCTGATCTGCCACAGAAAAAAGTTTTTCCGGATCTGAGACCACTTCATCCTGTACCGCACTTTTCTCCGTCTGAATATTTTTCAGGAGCTCCTTTTCTGCGTTTCTCTGTTCCGGCGCTTTATTTATCTTTACCTGAATTTCCTGCTGCTCTTCCAAAACTGTAATATCTTTGATCTGCTGTCTTCTCTGAATCAGACCACCTGTATAAAGGCGCCCTGTGATCAGCTCCTCCAGATCCTCCGGCGTACAGCTTACTCGAAATTCCTTATTTCCATTAAGGTAAACCTGATAAACTGCTTCCAGGGCAACCTCATCCTCGCAGGAAACCGTTTTTCCGTTTTTAATTTTGCTGATGGAGATGCTTTCTTTTTTCATTTGTCTGCCCTTTCCGAATATATGCAGGAAATCTGTTGAAAAAACTTTTTTATCCTGTTATAATATCTGAATGTATGATTTATGGATGTCGTTGGGTAACTGGTGTGCCCCCTGGTCTTCAAAACCTGTGCTGGACGTTAAGAGCGCCCTGGGTGAGTTCGATTCTCACAGGCATCCGCCAAAAAAAACTGTTTACAATGCTTCCCGCAGTTCTCCTGCAAACTCCTGTTTTTCCTCTGAGGAAATCGTCCTCATTTCCAGCATTACCTTATCATTGCTGATATGAGCGATCACAGGTATCGGAAGCTTTCTGAGTCTGACTGCCAGTTCCTGAGCAGTCTCTTTTTTGGGGAATATCCCAACCGCATAGTCCGGCATCACTTCTCCGGGAAGAGATCCTCCTCCCACTGCAGACAGACTTTTTTCCACAGTAATCTCTCCGGCATAACCACAGGAATCCAGTTCCCAGGCAATCTCTTCTGCCTGCGTCAGAAGTTCTTCTTCTGTTCTCGCGATCATTCTCAGCACCGGGATATTTTCCCAGCAGGACTCCTCATTCAGGTATTCCCGAAAGGTTGCCTCCAGTGCCGCTGTGGTGAATTTGTCCAGGCGGAGTGCCCGCATCAGCGGATGATTTTCCATAGCCTGTATATATTTCTTCTTTCCTGCAATGATCCCTGCCTGAGGGCCTCCCAGAAGCTTGTCTCCGGAAAAACACACCACATCAGCGCCCTGTTTCAGCACTTCCTGCACGGTAGGCTCGTGTGCCAGTCCATATTTTTCCAGATCAACAAGAACGCCGCTTCCCAGATCTACGATCACCGGAAGTTTCTTTTTTTCACCCAGATCCGCCAGTTCTTTTATGGAAACATCCTCGGTAAAGCCTACGATCTTATAATTGCTGGTATGCACCTTAAGAAAGGCTGCCGTTTCCTCATTCACAGCCTGCTCATAATCAGAGATTCTTGTCCGGTTGGTGCAGCCTGTTTCTCTTAAAACTGCGCCGCTCTGTTCCATGACCTCAGGGATACGAAAATGCCCTCCAATCTCGATCAGCTCGCCTCTGGAAACGATCACTTCTTTTTTTTCTGCCATGGCAGCCAGGATCAGAGCGACTGCCGAGGCATTGTTATTGACTGCCACCGCTGCTTCCGCTCCCGTTACCTGACAGACAACCTCTGCATAATGAGCCTGGCGTTTTCCCCTTTTCCCTTTTGAAAGGTCATACTCCAGATTGGAATAGCCTGTCATGGATTCCATCACTGCCAGCATCTGTTTTTTCCCAAGAGGCGCCCTTCCCAGATTCGTGTGAAGAAGAATCCCTGTGGCATTAAAAACCCTCTGAAAGGAAGGTTCGGAAGTTTCCTGCACTCTTTTTTTTATACGATCTGTCACATAAGAGGTAATTGCAGACGTTTCCCATTGTACAGACTCCTCTTTCGCCATAAGGATCTTATCCCGGAAGTCTTCCAGCTCCTTCCGTATGATTTCTGTAACTCTCTCTCTTCCATATTCGCTGCAGAGCTTCTCTGTTTCTTTCAGCGACAGGAGATGATCCACTCTTGGAATTTTTCTTAATATTTCATTTTGATTCATATATTTTCGTTTTCTTATTTCAGAATCAGGAATTTCTCCTGTTTTTCAGTTACTTTTCCGATCATGGCAGAAGGCAGTTCAAGAGTATTCAGTCTTTTCAGAAGCTCAGGAGCCTCTTCCTCCGATACAGCGATAAGCAGTCCTCCTGATGTTTGGGGATCATAGATCAGATCCTCCTGCCAGGTTCCTGAAATCCGGCTTTCCACATCTTTTTCCAGATACTCTCTGTTCCGGTATGCGCCTGCCGGGATCAGTCCCATTTCTGTATAAGCCTGTACTCCCTTCAGAACCGGAAGACTTCCGGTATCCAGGATCAGGGTTTTTTCGCTTCCCTTTGCCATTTCCATGGCATGTCCCGCAATACCAAATCCTGTAATATCCGTACAGCTGTGAATGGAAAATCCAGCCGCAATATCTCTTGCATAGCGGTTCAGATACGTCATATTTTTTACCGCAGCTTCGATCTCATCCTCTGAGGCAAGCTCTCCTTTGATTGCCGTGGAAAGGATGCCTGTTCCAAGTGGTTTGGTAAGGATCAGCACATCTCCGGCTTCTGCTCCATAATTCTTCCACATAAGCTTCGGATCTACAAATCCGCTGACGCACAGACCGTACTTCGGTTCATTGTCAGATATCGTATGCCCTCCCGCAAGCACTGCTCCGGCTTCGATCACTTTATCCGCTCCGCCCTTCAGGATCTCTCCAAGGATCTCTATATCCAGGCAGTCCGGAAGTGCAGCCAGATTCAGCGCCACCTTCGGCTCTCCGCCCATGGCATATACATCACTGAGGGCATTTGCCGCAGCAATCTGTCCAAACAGATACGGGTCATCTACAACCGGGGTAAAAAAGTCAACCGTATGGATCATTGCCAGATCGTCATTAATTTTATAGACCGCAGCATCATCTGAGGTCTCTGTTCCCACTAAAAGCATGGGATCACTGAATTTCGGCAGCTTACCCAAAACTTGGGCAAGGGTCTCAGGACCTTTTTTAGCCGCTCAGCCGGATGTACTTGACATCTGCGTTAAACGAATCTTGTAGTCACTCATGCTTTCACCTCCTTACACTCTGCAGAAGAGGATTCCTTCAGAATCCTTCCTTCCTCTGTTTTTCTTGTAAAACCATTTTTATCGAAATGCTCCAGAAGAGCCACCGCAACTTTCCGGGAGCACCCCAGATAATCTCTGTACTCTCCAAGGGCAATGATTTCTTTCTTCTGTGCCATTTCCCGGAAAGCCTCTTTTCCTCTTTCGTAGTAATCTCTGTGGATACAATACTGCTCGTCCAGACGGATCAGGCTCTTTTTATTGAGAAGAGAGGTGAATACCGGTTTGAATTTCTTCTGGCTTCTGTGCTCTTTCAGGTACAGCTCTGTGGCAAGAGGGGCAAATCCGGATTCCAGATAGTGAGCAAGAATCTCCTGTACCATGGCATCCTCATCTTCCTTCAGCACCACCTTAAAACGCTTTTTGCTGACACAGCCGTTTTCTTCCTTGATGATCTTTTGTTTTTTGAGCACCTCCAGTATCTCGTCTGTGATCCTGGAATTTTCCAGCTTCATTCTGCTGCGCAGCTCCTCGATTCCCATTCCTTCTTTCAAAGGACAGGCTTTGTGAAAATCATCCAGGATACGCTCTGTTTTTCTGCGGTAGAAATCCATTTCGTCTCTGTGGATGTAGAGCCCCTCTTCCAGACAGACCAGAATTCCTTTTTCTGCCAGCTTTGCCGCTGTATTCTTCAGTCCGGATCTGTCCAGGGAATTCCTTCCTGCCAGTTCCTCCAGAGGATAAAAGCAGCCTCTGTGCTCCAGAATCGAAGTTTCCAGCAATTCCTCACCGGTTCCCTTTTCTTTGATCCGGCAGGCCTCCAGGACTTTTTGATCCTTTCTTTTATGTTTGCGGGGGCAGGCATCCAAAATACAGCCCCCTCCAATGGTTTCCGCCGGAGAATAAAAGCGGATCACAAAACGGTCGCCTTTTTCCATTACCGTATACTCCTCCAGACGCAGCTGGGCATAACAGGTTTCTCCTGCTTTCAGTTCTTCCCGGTCAAGAAGGATTACCTTTCCCAAAAGCTCCTTTGTCCCATGATAGATGTGGACTCTGCTTCCGTTTTTTACCACACGCTCTGTATGGCGCAGGACAGTCAGAGACACATCCGCCATCATAGAAGGATACATACTGTTTTTAAAAGCGATCACATCGCCCCTTGAAATCTCCTCTTTTTTACGGTCAGGAAGATTCAGCGCCACGCGCTGTCCTGCATGAGCAGTCTCTACTCCCTGCTCATGTACCTGAATACTTCGGATCTTTACCGGAACGTTTTCCGGATAGAGGAACGCCTCCTGTTCTTTTTTTATTTTTCCGCCAAGAAGCGTACCGGTGACAACCGTTCCAAACCCTTTCAGCGTAAATACCCGGTCTACCGGAAGCCGGAAAGCCCGGGTTTCTTTGTGATCCGGCAGTTTCTGATACATCTGATACAAAGTTTCTTTTAATTGATCCAGTCCCTGATTCCTGTATACGGATACAGGGATCACCGGAGCATTTTCCAGAAAAGTTCCTTCTGTCAGCTCCCGGATATCTTCTTCTACCAGTTCCACCAGTTCCGGATCTGCAAGGTCTGTTTTGGTGATCACAATGATCCCCTGACGGATTCCCAGCGTAGTCAGAATGTCCAGATGCTCTACCGTCTGAGGCATGATTCCCTCATCGGCAGCAACCACCAGCATCACAAGATCCATTCCGCCTACACCAGCCAGCATATTTTTTACAAATTTTTCATGACCGGGCACATCCACGATCCCTACACGTTCCCCACCCGGAAAATCCATCCAGGCAAAACCCAGTTCTATCGTGATCCCACGTTTTTTTTCTTCTTTCAGGCGATCGGTATCCATTCCGGTCAGTGCCTGAATCAGACAGGTTTTTCCATGGTCTACATGACCTGCGGTTCCTATGATTCCATATTTCATGAGTTTAACCTCTGTTAAAGACCGGAGAATCTTTTCCAGTCTGTTTTTTCTATACAATCATACCACAGGTAGGGGCTTTTTACTATAGAAAAACTTGTCCGTATCTGTTTGCGCTGACGGAAATTCATCCTTTTACTTTGAATAAAGCCCCGGATAAGCCTTCCTGTCCAGCCTTAAATAAATACTATACAAGCTCATCACAAATAAGCCGATGACTGCTATAATGATCCATACTGTACGGAATGTATAATAGTCGATAAACGTTCCGATCACGTAGTTGCTTAATACGCCGATTAATCCGGCGCAGCTGGTCGTAATACTTAATACTCTTCCACGATGTGTTTCCGGTATTCTTTTTGTAAGATAAGGCGTTTTTGATATGGAGCCCAATATTTCACCTGTGGTAAATATAATAAACCCTGCAACCGCAATCACAAAATGATGATTTACAAAAATAAAAAAGGCAAGTCCTAATGACTCCAGCAGCTGCCCCAAATACATAATCCTGATATCGATTACTCCGGAAAACTTTCTGGTTAATATCGGCGTACCTATTACCACAACAACTGCATTAATACTTGTTAAAATTCCAAACTTAAAAGCCCCTGATCCACGAAAAGCTTCTTCCATATGTAAAGGCATCAAAAAGTTGAATTGATTATAAATCAGTGCAGCTATACCCGAAATAACAAATAACAAATAACAAAAAGAATAATTTTCGTTCAGAAAAAACTTTGAATATTGATCCGGTTTCACCCTTTTCATATTCGTTCATTGATTTATGATCCCGGTCCGTAATTTTTACGTTCTTAATAAAAATCAGGAGCATCAGTGTACTGGATATGTCTGCCAGACCGTTAATAAAAAAAGACAGGCTCAAATAATCATTAAACAACATACCGCCAATGGTCGGCGCCAGAACCAACCCTAAATTCATTGAAAGATAGTTGAGGGAATATGCCCTTTCCCGATCCCTGTAGGTTGTCAGATCAGCGATCAGCGCATCATAAGCAGGCTGTTTCCGATCAGATCAAAGGTAACGATAATATGCTTTTTATTATATTTGTCAGCCAGCTTACCTCCCAGTAAATAAAACGGACCCATAACCAGAGAAAACAGCATCATATACAGACCGATCGTCTGTCCGTTCAACCCCCGTTTTTCACTCATTATCAAAGTAAGCATGGGTCAGATTAATGCCCCCATACTTGTCATGATTTTACCAAAGGCCAGCACATAGATTTCTTTTGGCAAATGAGTATACATAGAAAAATGTTTTTTTAGAAATCTCATAGAAATTATCCTCTTTACCATCCCTTTAAATTTATCAGACTACTCTAAATCAATCCAGTATCTTTGCTCTGTCTTACCATTTTCTGTTTGTTCATTTTCTAAGATTCCACCGTTTTTTATGATGGATTTTGCAGAACCAATATTATCTTTATCACATACCATTAAGACTTTTTTGATTCCCATTTTTTTACATTCCTCTAAAGCAATCCCGATCATTTGCACAGCATATCCTTTTCTTCTTTCAGACGGTCTGATTCCATCTCCGATATGACCGCCATGTAATAAAAGATGTTCATTCAGATAGTGCCTGATATTTACCGCGCCTACAAGGATATTTCGTTCCTCATCCAAACAGAAAAATGTAGAGTCGGGAACCATACCGTCTTTCGGTTCACTTGTTTCCAAATTGTTCAAATAGTAGTCAAAGTCATCATAATTGTTTTTGAAAATAATCCCTGGTGAACGGTTCACATCATGCGTATCGTTATATTCTTTCCACTCCCTGAGCATATCAATAATCTGCTCTCTGTATTCGTAACTCCCTTTTATTAATTTCATTGACATCAAAATCCCTTCCTTTACTTCAAGTCCATAGCTTTTCTCGAATATTCTTCTCTATCTAACTCCTTGATTTCTACCATATAATCCCGACTCCTTGTCTGTAATTAATAGCGGCAACTCCAAAAGCATAATCAGAAAAACAAAAAACAGCAGGATATCTGTTATCTTTATACAGAATCCTGCCGTTTCTGAAATCGATTTTATTGACGGAAAAACAACCTGTCTCTTTACATTGCTCTTATTTAAGGCAATATTTTGTATGGAGCAGATGATGTGCTATATGACTGTTTGGCTCCTCCAGAAACTCCTCATAGATCTTTTTGATCGCAGGATTTTCATGGGATTTCCGATAGGTAAGCTCACGGTCATGGGCAAAGGTTGCAGCTCTTCTGTTGGCATAGGCTGCCTCTCTGTCTGTATCCATAAGAAGCTTCGGCTGACCGCCTCCGCTGACACATCCCTCCGGACAGGTCATCACTTCGATGAAATGAAGATCCAGAGTTCCGTTCTTTACTGCCTCCAGAACCGGGATCACATTTTTCAGTCCGGTTACAACTCCAACCTTCAGATCCAGATCGCCTACTTTTATCACAGAAGTACGGAATCCCTCTGTTCCACGAACAGCTGTTACCTCAAGATCCGGAATCGGCTGTCCGGTCACAAGCTCATAACCTGTACGAATAGCCGCTTCCATAACGCCGCCGGTAACACCGAAAATAGTTCCGGCGCCGGTATACAGACCCAGAGGCTGGTCAAATTCCTGATCCTCAAGAGCGTCCCAGTCAATTCCCATATCCTTGATAAGCCACGCCAGATCTCTGGTGGTAATGGCAACATCCACATCACGGAAACCACTGTCTTTCATTTCCGGACGCTCGCTCTCAAACTCCTTACAGGTACAGGGCATTACAGAAACGCTGAAAATATCTTCGCCTGTTTTGCCTTCCAGCTGCGCTCCGTATGTTTTGAAAATAGCTCCGCCGATCTGCTGCGGACTTTTTGCCGAGGACAAATGATCGGAAAGCTCCGGATAATTATTCTCAAGGAATTTTACCCAGGCAGGGCAGCAGGAAGTGAACATCGGAAGAACGCCTCCCTCTGTTACACGCTTTACAAGTTCCGTGCCCTCTTCCATAATGGTCACATCTGCCGGGAAATTGGTATCGTACACCCGGTCAAATCCCAGTGTGTGAAGAGCTGCAGATAATTTACCGGGTGTCAGAGTTCCCAGATCTGCGCCAAACTCTTCTGCAATAGCAACACGAACTGCCGGTGCGCACTGTACAATGGTAAATTTATTTTTATCTGCAAGAGCTTCTTTCACCTTATCCAGATTGCAGACTGCATATGCTGCGAAAAGAGGCTCCTGAACAGAATCCGGAATATTTCTTTCTTTTTTTACTCTGTCATAGGCTTTTTTTCCATGGGTCAGAATGGATACATAAGATTTACATTTCTGCACACACTGTCCGCACATCACGCATCTGTCTGTATCGATTGTCTGAGGCTGTCCCTGCTCTCCTACAATGGCATAGGCAGGACAAACTTCTGCACATTCACGGCAGCCCGTACAGAGATTCTGATCAATTGCTACTATCATGAATTTTGTCCTCCCTTATCTCCAGTCTTTTGTCAGAAGCAGTGACTCTGCTGCCCTGATATTTTTTTCTTCCCGTTCCGCTTCCGGATCCACCAGTCTGAGAGCCTGATGAGGACAGACTCTTACGCAGGCCGGTCCGCCTTCGATTCCTGCACAGAGATCGCATTTGGATGCAAAGACTTTTGGCTCCTCAGCCATCGGCTGAGCCACCAGGCGTCCGTCTTTCGCATAAGGAAGAAGCGCAATCGCTCCAAAAGGACAGGCCTGCATACAGTCCTTACAGCCGATGCATTTTTCTGCATCTACAATCACCTGATGGTCGATCCTGCTGATGGCCCCCTTGCTGCATGCATTCAGACATGGCGCGTCCTCACAGTGCTTACACTGAATCGGCATACATCCCTGCTCAAATCTGGTCAGGAACAGTCTTGGGGTTACGGGAACCGTTACGGTTCCCACTGTATTTCCAACATGATTGCTTTTGCGGTTATGAACGGTAAAACAGGCCACCTCACAGGCTTTGCAGCCAGTGCATTTGGTGCTGTCTCCCACCACAAAAGATCCGATTTCTTTTTTCATTGATTATGACCTCCTATTCCTGCGGATGCGTTTCCCGATACGCATTTCTGGCAGCTTCCATACGTTTCCGTTCCATGGCATCTCCCAGTTCCTCCTCTGTTACAAGAGTCAGTGCTTCTGTAGGACAGACTCTTACACAGGCAGGCCCTCCCGGAAGTCCGTAGCAAAGGTCACATTTGTTTGCCACTTTTTTCTCAGATCCGTCCGCCTGAACTTTTCCCGTCTGTACTGTCATATTAATAGCACCAAATGGACAGGCATCCATACAGGATTTACAGCCCATGCATTTATCTGTGTCAATGACAATACAGTGATCTTTCTGGGAAATCGCCCCCACCGGGCACACTGCCATACATGCCGGATTTTCACAGTGCTTACACTGTACCGGAACACTTAAGCGTGCTGTTTTTACCATATGAAGCTTCGGATTAAAACTATAGGAATCCGGATCCACCTCAAAGATATGCTTTCCCTCATGTGCCACCACGCATCCGATCATACAGGTGCGGCATCCGATACAAAGGTCAGGGTTCCCTTTTACAAAGTAATTCATGATTCTGCCCCCTTTCCTGTATCGATACCCATCTGGGCGCGGATATCATCATACAATTCCATCACATGGCGCTCTGCCCATTCCTGATCCTGGATTTTTTCTACACGACAGGCACAGTATTTGTACTCCGGAGTGTTGCTGACAGGATCCAGCTTGGCTGTTGTCAGCTCGTTGCAGGCTCCGATCCACCACTGATAGGTCATATAGGTTGCGCCGGGTTTTACCCTGTCTGTAGGAAGGCATCTGGTAATACAGTAGCCTCTCTTGGAAAGGATCTTAACCAGCTCGCCTTTTTTCAGGTTCATCTTCTCGCAGTCCTGGGTATTCATCTGTACCCAGCCCGGCTCGTCCTCCAGATTGCGAAGGGTACGGCAGTTTCCGGTCATAGTACGGACAGAATAATGTCCTACCTCACGGACAGTGGAAAGTGTCATCGGATACTGGTCGTTTTCCAGTTCCACCGGCGGATGCCAGTCTGTACCATAGAACAGTGCCTTGTGATCTTTTGTGGCAAAGATTCCATCCTTATGAAGATACGGGGTTCCTTTGTCTTCCATGGATTTGTCGCGGCAGGGCCACTGAATACCGCCGTATTTCTCAATTTTTTCGTAGGTAGCTCCGGTAAAGCTCGGACAGAGATCGATCATTTCATTCCAGATCTCCTCTGTATTTTTATAATTCATAGGATAGCCCATAGCTGTGGAGATATCGGCAATGATCTGCCAGTCCGGACGCATATCGCCTTCCGGTTCGATCAGCTTGCGGACTCTCTGGAAGCCACGGTCTGCACAGGTATAAATGCCCTCGTTCTCTCCCCACGCAGTGGCAGGAAGAATCACGTCTGCATAAAGACCTGTTTTGTTCATATAGATATCCTGCATAACAACAAAATCGCATTTATCAAGAGCCTCTCTGACTTCTGCCAGATCAGGATCTGACTGCGCCGGATCTTCTCCGAATATGTAGTATGCATGAATCCGTTTCTTCTCATCTTTCTCGTGAAGGATCCGCTCCGGCACATGAGTGATCGGACAGCCTACCTTATCGGACAGCGGAACGCCCCATGCCTTTTCAAATTTTTCACGGATCTCCGGTACAGTTACATTCTGATAACCCGGATAGGAGTTTGGAAGAGCGCCCATATCGCAGGCTCCCTGTACATTGTTCTGTCCACGTACCGGACCGATGCCCATAGACGGACCGCCAAAGTTTCCGGTCATCAGTGCAAGGTTTGCAAGCCCTTTGACCACATCCACTGCCTGTGTAAACTGACAGACACCCATACCATAAAGGATCATGGCAGGTTTGGTAGTGGCGTACATTCTTGCTGCCCTGCGTATTTCATCTGCCGGAATGTGTGTGATCGGTTCTGCATATTCCGGTGTGTATTTTTCAATCACCTTCAGGAATTCATCAAATCCCTTTGTGTGTCCTTCGATAAATCTGGTATCTGCCAGTCCCTCATTCCAGATCACGTTAGCCATCGCATTTACCAGGGCAAGGTTTGAACCTCCCTTAAGCTGCAGATGGATGTCTGAAATACGTGCGGTTTCTGTCACACGTGGATCTGCACAGATAATCTTCATTCCCTTCTGTCTGCCGCGGACAATACGTCTTGCAACGATCGGATGGGAATCTGCTCCGTTATAACCGAAGCAAAGTAAACAGCCTGCATCCTCGATCTCCGGGATGCCCATTGACATTGCGCCTGAACCTAAAGAATACAGTAGACCCGCTACCGAAGGCGCATGTCATATTCGTGCGCAGTGATCGACATTATTAGTACCGATGCACGCGCGCATAAATTTTTGCATAAGATAATTGGCCTCATTGCCTGCTCCTCTGGCAGATCCTGTTCCCATAATAGAATCCGGGCCGTATTTCTCCTTGATTTCTCCCAGGCGTTTCGCTACATAGGAGATTGCCTCCTCCCATGAAACCTCTACGAGAGGTGATTTCTTTCCGCCTTTACGGATCATCGGCTTACGAAGACGTTTCGTAAGAATCTGGGGATCATTCAGATAATCCCAGCCGTAATGACCTTTCAGACAGAGGGTTCCTGCATTGGTTCTTCCATCTGCAGGGACTGCTTCCACAATCTTGTTTGCTTCCGTATCGACTGTGAACATAATCTGACATCCTGCTCCGCAATATGCGCAGGTTGTCTGGACTTGTTTTAAAGCCATACCTGTTCCCTCCTAACTTGAAATATTGACTACTGATTTCCTATCTGTTTGAGCTAAATTCTCGTTTATATTTTAACATTGTTGTCTTTGTTTTACAAGAATTCTGCCACATAAAATTAGGGAAAATGCCGAAAACATTTCGGATTTTCCCTGTTTTTTCATTTGTTTGTACTAACTTCAATCAGAATTTCTGCTGCTTTTTTGATTTCATCCAGACCTAAAACCGGAATTTCCGGCAGTCTCAGTTCCGTATCTGTAACAAGAGCCAGAAGCGTTTTTGCATCACAGACACTCCTTTTGGAAACTCCCTTCCGTACCAGCTCAAATTTTGGAAAAAGGGAATCTTTCATTCCTTCCAGCAGAATAAAGTCCGCTTCAGGAAAAAATCCCATCAGTTCCTCCACATCTGCCTCCGGCTGCTTTTTTACCACCTGCCACTGTCCCCTGGAAAAAACACAGGTTCCATATGCCCCTGCCTGCTGCAGCCGATAAGTATCTGTCCCTTCCCTGTCTGCCTGGAACTCGTGGCCGTCATGCTTAATTACCGCAACACGATATCCTCTTTTGGTAAGTTCCGCTACCAGCTTTTCCAGAAAGGTGGTTTTGCCGGAATTTTTTACGCCGCTTACCGCCGCCACAAAAGGCTTCTCCGTTTTTTTCACAGCATCCATACTGCCACCTGCTCCCCGGCTTTTACGTTTTCCTTTCCAGCCGGAATGTCCAGAAGGCAGTTACATCCCCGTAAAGTGCCGATTGCACCTGAGGAAAAAATCCCCTGTGGAAAGGAAACCTTTCCATCTTTGTACACCGCTCTGACAAACCGCCGTACCCGGCATCTTTTTTCAAAATCCACCTCCATGATCCCCCGGCGCATTTCCATGGCAAATACAGGATCTCCGGTCATTACCTCCAATGCCGGACGCAGAAGAAGTTCCAGATTTGCCATTGCCCCAAAAGGATTTCCAGAAAGGGAAAGAATCAATGTATTCCCATATACAGAAAAAATCGTAGGAGTTCCAGGCTGGAGGCGAATCCTCCAGAATATTTTTTCTGCTCCAAGGATCTCCAGTGCTCCGTGAAGAATATCTTTTTTCCCTACAGACACACCGCCGGTGGTAATAATAATATCCGCATCTTCTGCCGCTTTTTTCAGTTCTTCTGCCAGCCCTTCCTCACTGTCAGCACAGTGGGCTACCGACTTGGGAGGCACACCCAGTTCACAAAGGCGCGCGGAAACCATCATCCCATTGGAATCATAGATTTTTCCCGGCTTCAAAGGCTTTCCCGGCTCACAAAGCTCATCTCCGGTAGTCAGTACCCGTATCACCGGTTTACGGTAAACCTCTATCTCTGTGCGACCGATGCCGGAAAGGATTCCCTGCTCTGCAAAGGTGATCCGGGAGCCTTTTTTCAGAAGAAGGCTCTCTTTTTTGTAATCCTCTCCCTGAAAGCAGTAATTATCCCATGGCTTCTGGCTCTTGTAGATTTCCACCACATCCTCGCCATAATCCGTATCTTCCTGCTTAACCGCCGTATCCGTTCCCTGCGGAAAAGGAGCTCCTGTCATGATCCGATATGCTTCTCCCGGCTTCGCCTGAAACGATTGGCCGTCATCTCCCGCATAAATACAGCCTGCCACCTGAAGTCTGGCCGGATTTCCACGAACAGCCCCCCGTATGTCTTCTGCCCGGACCGCATAGCCATCCACAGGAGAACGCGAAAAAGGCGGATTGTCTATCCCGGCATAAACATCCTCTGCAAGACAGAATCCCCCTGCCTCTCTTACTTCCACTTTTTTTGTATCTACGATCCTCTTTGCCCGCTTTTCAATTTCCTCCAAAGCATCCTCAAGCAAAATTCCCTCTCTCATCTTTCGTTCCTCTTTTCCATATACGTTAAAAGTTCCCGGTAATCCTCCGGCGTATTAATGTTTTGAATCTGCCATTCCTCCACGAAAATCCGGCAGGTGTCATACCCCCATGCATCAAGAATCCGAAACACCGGCGCGGAAGCTTTTTGTATCTGTTCTCCAATAAAGTCCGCCATACAGACAGGATAAATCCCCATCAGGGGCTCATTCCGTTCTCCATGCACCGCCAGCAAAGGTTCCCCGGCATTGCCGCCCGCTCTTTCATACCCAAAATGTCTGAAATCTTCAGTATCCACTGCGTCCAGTCTGTCCTCATGAGCAAGGAGCAAATCTTCCAGCATCTTCACCGGAAGCTGAGGCACATCCACCGGAAGCACCAGACAATAGGGAGTGTCCATGGCCTTCATGCAGGCATGAAGCCCGCCTAACGGCCCCCGTTCCCGGTAAATATCAGAAACCACCTGGATATGTATGCTGCTTTTTGTTTTTTCATTTCGGAAAACACATTCTCCGGTATCGTGACCAGAAACATAAGCCTCCCGGATTCCCAGTTTCTCCGCTTTTTTTATCTGGCAGTCCAAAAAGCTTTCTCCATCCAAAAGAAGCTCTGCCTTGTCCTTTCCCATCCGACTGCTTTTTCCGCCGGCCAGGAGAAGAAGAGAATAAAGCTCTGCCCTGTTTATTTTCTGTTTTTTTCTCACTGTAATGTATCACCTTTGTTTATAAATCTGTACGGTCTGATGATTTTCCTGTGCACAAATACTTTTTATCTTTTCAGTATAGCAAAAACCAAGTTTCTGCTATTCGTTATACTAGTATAAATCTTTTTTTCATACATGTATACAAATAATTGTAAAAACGCCATAATATTTGATATTATAATTAAAAACAGATACTTTTCAATCATTATCCAATGAACTTAAACGCAAAATTATGGAGAGCAATGATTTATGAATATTGTAGAAATAACAAACGATTTAGAAAAAAGAAATTCGCAAAAAAGGATACTCTTTTATTCAGGTTAAAACTGTACAAATGGGAAAATATGAAACCTATGACAATATAATATACTTACCCGGGGAGCCGGGGACGTGCTCTCACCTATTCCGAGACCTTACGGAAGGTGGTGATTATTATGAGTACATATGAAGAATTAAGCTTAATCGTAAGCGTTGCTTTACTGATTGTAGCTATTCTGAATCTTACACATAAAACAGAGCCTGACTCCCTGTTTTGTACAAGGGTGTCAGGCTCTCTTTCTTCTTTTTTATTTCTTTGTGATGAATCCTTTTGCTTTCAGAGTCTCTGCGCAGAGAACAGCTCCGCCGGCAGCGCCTCTTACGGTATTGTGGGAAAGTCCCACAAATTTATAATCGTATACGGTATCCTCACGGAGACGTCCAATGGAAACGCCCATGCCGTGTTCGTAGTTTACATCCTCGGTTACCTGCGGACGGTTGTCCTCCTCCAGATACTGGATAAACTGCTTCGGTGCGCTTGGAAGCTCCAGTTCCTGCGGAACACCTCTAAAGTTTTTGAGCGCTTCGATCAGCTGCTCTTTGGTTGGTTTCTTGCGGAATTTTACAAAAACAGCTGCTGTATGACCGTTCAGTACCGGTACACGGATACACTGGCAGGTGATCACCGGCTCCTGTGCAGGAACGATCACACCGTCCTCAATCTTACCCCACAGTCTCAGCGGTTCTTTCTCGCTCTTCTCTTCCTCTCCGCCGATATACGGGATGATATTGTGTTCCATTTCCGGCCACTCTTTAAAGGTCTTTCCTGCTCCGGAAATTGCCTGATATGTAGTAGCCACTACTTCATACGGCTCAAATTCCTTCCATGCAGTCAGCACCGGTGCATAACTCTGGATAGAGCAGTTCGGTTTTACTGCAATGAAGCCTCTGGTTGTTCCCAGACGTTTCTTCTGGAATTCGATCACGTCAAAATGCTCCGGGTTGATTTCCGGAACTACCATCGGAACGTCCGGTGTCCAGCGATGTGCGCTGTTGTTGGAAACAACTGGTGTTTCTGTTTTTGCGTACTCTTCTTCAATCGCCTTTATCTCATCTTTGGACATATCTACAGCAGAGAATACAAAATCAACGGTTGCCGCAACCTTCTCTACCTCATTTACATTCATTACCACAATTTTTTTCACTGCTTCCGGCATCGGAGTATCCATTTTCCATCTTGCGCCTACAGCCTCTTCGTAAGTTTTGCCTGCACTTCTGGCACTTGCTGCAAGTGTTACTACCTCAAACCACGGATGATTTTCCAGAAGAGAAATAAATCTCTGTCCTACCATTCCGGTAGCTCCTAAAATACCGACTCTCAGTTTCTCGCTCATAATAAATCTCTCCTCACTTTATGTCTTTGTATTGCATACATTTGTCGTTCTTGTACATACTATACCACTTTATGGAAAAATGCAAGTGTTTTTTTATTTTTTCTCACTGTCAGCTGTTCTTAAGATAGTCTCTGTTGACTGCAATGACTTTTTCCATAACCGCTGCTCCCGGTGCCCCGTAAGTACAGCGCTTTTCCACACAGGTCTTCATGCTGATCGCCTCATAGATATCTTCCTGAAAAACAGTACTGATCTCTTTGTAGTCTTCCAGAGGCAGTTCATCCAGAGAAATTCCTCTGTCAATACAGGTCAGCACCAGACGTCCTACGATACCATGAGCATCACGGAAAGGAACGCCGTGATTTACCAGATAGTCTGCTGCATCTGTAGCATTGGTAAATCCGTTCTTTGCGCTTGCCTCCATAACATCCTTACGGAATTCCATGGTTGAAACCATACCGGTAAACAAGGCCAGACAGCCTTTTACGGTGTCAATCGCATCAAAGGTCAGTTCCTTATCTTCCTGCATGTCCTTGTTGTATGCCAGCGGGATTCCCTTCATGGTTGTAAGAATGGACATCAGAGCTCCGTACACACGTCCGGTTTTTCCACGAAGAAGCTCTGCAATATCCGGATTTTTTTTCTGAGGCATGATACTGCTTCCTGTACTGTAGGCATCATCAATCTCCACAAAACGGTATTCGTTGGAGTTCCACAGAATAATCTCCTCTGAAAAACGGCTGAGATGCATCATCACCGTAGACAGGGCAGAAAGAAGCTCGATCACATAATCTCTGTCTGATACGGAATCCATACTGTTTCTGGTTGGCTCATCAAAGCCCAGAAGCTCTGCCGTATAGTCGCGGTCCAGAGGATAGGTGGTTCCTGCCAGAGCTCCGGCTCCCAGAGGACAGGTATTCATCCTTTTCCGGATATCTGCCATACGGCTGCGGTCTCTCCGGAACATCTCAAAATAAGCGCCCACATGATGCGCCAGAGTAACCGGCTGCGCCTTCTGCAGATGGGTAAAGCCCGGCATGTAGGTATGGATATTTTCCTCCATAATTTTCTGCAGAGCCATAAGAAGCTCCTTCAGTTCCTGATCGATGGCATCGATCTCATCTCTTGTATAAAGCTTCATATCCAGAGCCACCTGGTCGTTGCGGCTTCTTCCTGTATGAAGCTTTTTCCCCGGATCTCCGATGCGGTCGATCAGATTCGCCTCCACAAAGCTGTGGATATCCTCATACTCGGATGTGATCTCGAGTTTTCCGGATCTTACATCTGAAAGAATTCCCTCCAGTCCTTCCAGGATCTGGTCTTTTTCTGTTTCTGCGAGGATTCCCTGCTTCGCCAGCATCTTTACATGGGCTTTGCTGCCGCGGATATCCTGCTCATAAAATTTCTGATCAAAGGAAATAGACGCATTAAAATTATAAACCAGCTTGTCCGTTTCCTTGGTGAAACGTCCTCCCCATAACTGTGCCATAATCATTACTCCTCGTTTCTGTATAATATTAAACTAAGTGTTCCCAGTATAGCACATTTTTTTATAAAATCAAAGAGAAAATATGCTTTTTATGCAGTTTTTCTCGTATATTCATACGTTATATTTAATATTTATTCATTTTTCTGCATTTTATTCTCTTCTCTCTCCCGTTTGGAAAACACACAGCCGCAGTAATCCTGCCGATAAAGTTCATATTCTCCGGACAACTCAATGGAACGCTTATATCCGTTTTTCTTTTTAAAATCCGAAGGAAGATGAGAGACCTGATAAATCTCAGCCAGTTCCTCACCGATCTCGTTGATCTTCTGTGCATTTTTCAGAGGGCTGATGGACAGCGTCGTGGTAAAATAATCATAATTTCCTTCTTTTGCAAAGCGGGCAGCTTCTTCCATACGGAAACGATAACATCCGAAGCACCTTTCTCCGCCTTCCGGAATATGTTCCATGCCCTTTGCCATTTGAAAAAACACCTGCGGATCATATTCTCCCTCCACCAGCTTCACCGGATGGACAAATTCCATTTCCCCGATCATCCTGCGGATCTCTTCCACACGCTTTTCGTACTCTTCCGACGGGGAAATATTGGGATTATAAAAAAATACAGTAATCTCAAAATATCTGGACAGATACTCCAGCACATAGCTGGAACAGGGCGCACAACAGCTGTGAAGAAACAGTCTTGGCGTTCTTCCCTCTTTTTCAATCCCTTCCAGCAGTCTGTCCAGCTCTTTCTGATAATTTCTTTTATTCATCTTCTGCTCCTTGTTCTGTATACTCCATATTTTTTATCATAACACAAAATCCTTTACAGGCATATCATAACATATAGTATTTTCCAAAACAGGATTCCGGAAAATGCTTTGAACAATTTACAGGGAGGTATATCCATGAAACCACTTCTGGAAGTAAGAGAGCTTTCTCTTTCCTATCATACGCCTTCCGGGGAGACTCCTGCCCTTTCACATATATCCTTTGACCTGATGCCCGGTGAATTTCTTGCCATCGTCGGCCCCTCCGGCTGCGGAAAATCCACACTTCTGAACGTGATCTGCGGACTTCTGGAACCGGAAAAGGGATCTGTTCTCATGAACGGCACACCGGTTTCCCGCGGGGATCCCCGCATGGGCTATATGCTGCAAAAGGATCATCTCCTGGAATGGCGCACCATTTACAAAAACATTCTTCTCAGTCTGGAAATACGGCGGCAGCTGACACCGGAAAAGCTTTTCTATATTGAGCAGATGCTCCGCACCTATGGTTTGGACAAATTCCGTTCCGCCCGTCCTTCCCAGCTTTCCGGCGGGATGCGTCAGCGAGCCGCTCTGATCCGTACTCTGGCGCTGAAGCCGGAGCTTCTGCTTCTGGATGAGCCGTTCTCTGCGCTGGACTACCAGACACGGCTTAATGTCAGCGATGATATCGACAGGATACTAAAAAAGGAAAACAAACCGGCAATCCTTGTTACCCATGATATTTCTGAAGCCATCAGCATGGCAGACCGGGTAATCATCCTGACCAGACGTCCTGCCACAGTCGCCGGAATCATCCCAATCGAACTTACTGTTGAGAACAGAACACCTCTTTCTTCAAGAAACGCACCGGATTTTAAATCTTATTTTAATCAAATCTGGAAGGAGCTGAATGACCATGCCTGAGCTTTCCCCTGCCCAGAAAAAATATCTTTTGCAGAAAAAGCGTGAAAAATATTTGGTAAATATATCCAGAATTCTGCTTTTTCTGTTTTTTCTGATCTTATGGGAAATATCTTCCCGCTTTGGCTGGATCGATTCCTTTATTTTCAGCAGTCCATGGGCGATTTTAAAAAATTTTGTTGAAATGTGCAGGGATCAGTCACTTTTTGTCCACATCGGGATCACGCTTGCCGAAACTCTGATCAGTTTCTTTTTTGTGGTGCTTCTGGGAATCGGGACAGCCGTGCTTTTGTGGCTGTGTCCAAAACTGTCCCGGGTTCTGGAGCCCTATCTGGTGATCCTGAACAGTCTTCCGAAATCAGCTCTGGCACCGCTTCTGATCGTATGGCTTGGCGCAAACATCAGAACCATTATTGTTGCAGGAATGTCCGTTGCTATCTTTGGATCCATTATCAATCTCTATACCGGTTTTCGGGAAACAGATCCGGACAAAGGCAAGCTGATCGCAACTCTGGGAGGAACAAGAAGGGATGAACTTCTGAAGATTGTCCTTCCCTCCTCTGTCCCCCTGATCTTAAGTATCATGAAGGTCAACATCGGTCTTTGTCTGGTAGGTGTGATCATCGGAGAATTTATCGGCGCCCGGCAGGGACTCGGCTATCTCATCATCTATTCCAGCCAGACCTTTAAGCTGACAACTGTACTGATGTCCATTCTGATCCTGTGTGTTATTGCCATGGGCTTGTATGGGATTCTGAATCTGATTGAAAAACGCTGTCTGAAGCATTCCTGACATATACAAAAATCCCCGGAAGCGCTCTCCTTAAAAAGGAAGCTCCGGGGATTTTTCTCTGTATAACGGCTGTCTGCCAGACCGTTTTCTGTCATGCTTATGTAATTAGTGGGATTTCACCTGATTCCACAGTTCTCCATAAGTCTGATCCGCTTCTGTTCCCATATACTGGAAGGTTTCCAGATTCTCATATTGGGAAAGATCCGGGAAGGCGATCTTACTGTTTCGGACGGCATCATCCTCAATCAGCTTCCTTGCCTCCACATTCGGCGTGGAATAAGTAATATACTCAAAATTCTTCAGAGCAATATCCGGTCTGCAGAGGAAATTGATGAATTTTTCTCCATTTTCCTTGTTTTCCGCATTCTTGGGGATAACCCAGGAATCGATCCAGATGTTACTTCCCTCCTCAGGAATCACATACTCCAGATTCGGGTTCTCCATCTGAGTATAAATAGCCTCACCGGAATAGATCACTCCGATGGCAGCCTCGTTTCCGATCATTTTATCACGGACCTGGTCGATCACATAAGCCTGTACCAGCGGCTTCTGCTTGATCAGAAGGTCTCTTGCTTCTGTAAGTTCGTCAAGATCCGTGGAATTCAGCGAATACCCCAGATATTTCAGGGTAACGCCAAAAGCATCACGGACAGAATCCTGCATAAGAATATTGTCCTTATACTTTTCGTCCCAGAGGATCGACCAGCTGGTCACCGGCTCCTTTACCATGGTTTTATTATAAAGGATTCCAACCGTTCCCCAGCAATACGGCACGGAATATTTATTTTCCGGGTCAAACTGTCTGGACTGTTCCATATAATCCTTTCCAATATTTTTGATATTGGGAATGTTATCAAAATTAATTTCTGCAAGAAGATCGTTTTTGATCATTCTCTGGATCATATAATCACTTGGACAGATCACATCATAAGCAATGGCGCCTGAACTGATCTTCGGATAAAGAATCTCATTTGTCTCAAATTCTTCGTAAACCACATCAATGCCGGTTTCTTCCTCAAACATGGTCAGCACTTCCGGATCCAGATATTCTCCCCAGTTATAAACCACCACTTTATCGGAATTCATCACATTGCTTTCTCTGGAATAATAAAAGCCTCCAAAAAGAAACAGCACACAGGTCGTGACCGGGATCACGCGGCGAAGCAGGATTTTCTTGACCTTTGAAGGTTTTTTCGCCCGTTTTTTCTTTGTTTTTGTGTCCTCTTTCTCCTCCGGTGAATAATTGATCAGGATCAGAAGCGCAAGAACTGTCACAAACATAATGGTGGACAATGCGTAGATCTCGGGCTTGATTCCTTTACGAACCTCTGTGTAGATCTTGGTGGAAAGGGTATCGATCCCCGGTCCTTTTGTAAAATGTGTGATCACAAAATCATCCAGAGACATGGTAAACGCAAGCATAAAACCGGACATTACACCCGGTACGATATCCGGGAATACCACCTTAAAAAACGCTTCCAGAGGAGAAGCGCCCAGATCCAGCGCCGCCTCATACACATGACGGTTTGTCTGCTTCAGCTTTGGTGCCACACTGAGTATCACATAAGGGATATTAAAGGTGATGTGCGCGATCAGAATGGTCCCAAATCCCATCTTCATTCTGAATGCAATGAACAGGAGCATCAGGGACACACCCATGACAATCTCCGCATTCATCATGGGAATATTCGTCACTCCCATGTAAAACGTACGCCACCGCTGCTTCATACCCTGAATGGCAATCGCCGCCGCCGTACCGATAAGCGTTGCCGCTGCCGCCGCTACAAAGGAAATGATAAGCGTCGTATAAAAAGCACTCATGATCTGCTCGTTCTGAAAAAGCTCCTTATACCATTTCAGTGTAAATCCGCCCCATTTTGCCCTTGTTTTGGACTGGTTAAAGGAAAGCACCATCAATGTAACGATTGGCGCGTAAAGTATAATAAAGATCAAAGCCAGATACAGCTTCTGTAAAAATTTTCTGATCAAAATGCCGTACCTCCTTCTCCTTTATCGTATTTTGCCACAAGTGCCATACTGGCAATGATAAATACCATCAGCACAAGAGAAAGCCCGCTGCCTACATGCCAGTTGCTGTTCTGTTTAAAGGACTGCTCGATCACGTTTCCGATCAGAAGGATCTTGCCGCCTCCCAGAAGGTCCGAAATTACAAAGGTGGTAAGCGCCGGTACAAATACCATCGTGATGCCACTGATCACTCCCGGGATGCTTAAAGGAAAGGTCACCTTCAGAAGAGTCTGAACCGGATTTGCCCCAAGATCCCTTGCTGCATTTAATACATTTGGATCTATTTTTATCAGCACATTATAAATGGGCAGAACCATAAATGGCAGGAAGTTGTATACCATTCCCAGAATAATGGCATACGGCGTATTGATGATCTCCAGTGCAGGAAGATGGAGAAATCCCAAAATACTGTTGATGACTCCATTTTTCTCCAGAAGCGTCTGCCATGCCATAGTACGCAGAAGAAAATTCATCCACATAGGAAGAATAAAGATCAGTACGATAAAACTGGTCTGATTCACCTGTTTCTGGCTGAGTATCATGGCAAGCGGGTATGCCAGAATCAGACAGACCAGCGTGCTGATAAAGGATAAAAGCAGGGATATCCCCAAAGCCTTCAAATTTTCCGGCGTGGTGATCTGGGACAGGTTTGCCATGGTAAACGTTCCCTCATCACTGGTAAAGGCATAATATACGATCACCAGAAGAGGGATGATCACAAATGACACAGACCAGAACAGATACGGGCCTGCCAGAAGACGTTTACTCTTCAATGTTCACCGCCTCCTCATCCTCGGATTCCGGTTTTTTCATGATCTGGATGTCAAAAGGATCCACATGGATGCTGACCTGCGTGCCTACCGGGAACATATCCGTACTGTGCACCAGCCATTCATAATTATTTGCCATAACCTCCATTTCGTAGTGAACACCTTTAAAAATCAGATGGGTTACTACTCCATCAATACTTCCATCTCCCGGTTTGAGAAGATCAATATCCTCCGGACGGATCACCACATCCACCGGTTTATTCTGTCCAAATCCTTCGTCCACGCAGGGGAAGTTCACACCCAGGATTTTTACCAGACGGTCCTCCACCATAGTAGCCGAAATGATATTGCTTTCACCGATAAAATCGGCAACAAAAGCATTTTCCGGTTCATTGTAGATCATTTCCGGTGTTCCGATCTGCTGGATATACCCCTGATTCATGACTACGATCGTATCTGACATGGTAAGCGCTTCTTCCTGATCGTGGGTTACATACAGGAAGGTGATCCCCAGCTCATTTTTCAAACGGATCAGCTCGTACTGCATGTCCTGACGAAGCTTCAGATCCAGTGCGCCCAGAGGCTCATCCAGAAGAAGCACCTTCGGTTCATTTACAATTGCGCGGGCAATGGCAATTCTCTGCTGCTGTCCGCCGCTTAAGGAATCCGGCATACGGTTTTCATATCCATCCAGGTTGACAAGCTTCAACGCATATTTGATCTTGTCATGGATGTACTGTTTGCTTTTATTTTTTATTTTCAGACCAAATGCAATGTTTTCAGCGATCGTCATATGGGTAAACAGTGCATATTTCTGAAATACGGTATTCAGCTGTCTTTTATTTGGCGGAAGATCTGTGATGTCTTTTCCATCAAAGATCACGCGGCCTGCATCCGGAGTCTCAAAGCCTCCAAGAATACGGAGTGTGGTTGTTTTTCCACATCCACTTGGGCCCAGAAGTGTCAGGAATTCATTCTCTCTTATGTAAAGATTAAAATCATCCAGAACGGTCTGCATCCCATAAGTTTTGGAAATATTTTGAAAATCAATCAGTTTATTACTCATGACCATTCCTCCCCTAAAAAAATCCCCTGTTTTTTATACAGGACAACTCTTTCTGTATATCATAAAAACAGAGGAATTTCAATAGATTTCAGGTTATTTTACAAAATAATGGGGATTGACAGTGGTTTTTGTCACTTATTCAGGGATGGAGCCAGCTGCATTCAAGTTTTGCCAGAAGCCGGGCATTATGATATGCCATTTTCAGAGTCAGACAAGTCCGCCCCAGGTACTTTTTTCCATCTGCCGTTTTCACACAGGCGAGCGCCAGATCTGCCTTTCCCGGAGACTGCAGGCACACCGGGATCAGAAGCTGGATTCCATGATCGTAATACTGTGGCACTGCCGTACGGTAATCTGCTTCCAGCATATGTCTTGTCTGGCGGAGAGCCCCGTCAAAAAGCTGTACCCGCATCCTGCTTGTCCGCACGTTTTCCGGAAGCCGCTGGGCATTTTCTTCCTCACCGAAAATATGCTCGTACTGGGGAATAATATCCAGCTTGGAATCAAAGACCAGCTCCGCCGGTTCCTTTACATACTGTGCCCGCTGCGGAAGATCCGTTATTCCTGATTTCAACAGATAATATTCTGTATAAAAGCCTTCCAGAAACCATTTCTGGCGTCCCGGAACCAGATTATGGACAAAAAATGCGTACACCGGCTGATAATAATCATTAAAAAGTCCCGTATTAAAGATTGCATATTCTTCTGTTTCCAGTACTTTACCTTCTGCATAAACTCTCTGAAAGGTATGCTCCAGATAACCTTTTAAAATCCCATTGTCATCTGCATCTCCAAAGCTCCATTTCTCCGGAACCATATGAGAAAGATTCCGGATATGACGGTTATAATTTCCGCAATAAGTGAAATCAAATAAATTCATATTATCCTCCTGCCTGAAACTCATTCTCTTTTTGTAAAAAGAGGCTTTATATATTTTATTACAAAAATCTTCAGACAGAACGAATCCCGATGTTTTCTTTTCTCAGATATTATCTCAGAACCTGCTCCATGGCACGGATAAACTCCGGCGTGGTTCCGCAGCAGCCCCCTGTTATGGAAGCTCCGTTTTCCACCAGAACCTTCATGTGTACGGCAAACTCCTCCGGAGACATACTGTAGACCGCATTGCCCTGATCGTCGATCACCGGCATTCCTGCATTCGGTTTTGCGATCACCGGAATGGAAACCGCCTCCCGGATATTACGAACCACAGATACCAGCTGATCCGGTCCCACAGAACAGTTGATCCCTACGGCATCTGCCCCTGCACTTTCCAGAGCCACAGCAGCTTCCACTGCATTTCCGCCGCTGAAAATGCTGCCATCTGCTTCCACTGTCATCGTACACATGATCGGAAGCTCACAGACTGCATTTGCCGCATCCACTGCCGCCAGCGTTTCCTCAATATTGATCATAGTCTCTGCCACCAGCAGATCCACTCCTGCTTCCTTCAGGATCTGTATCTGCTCTTTGTACATCTCAAAAGCATCCTCGTAGGTATACTCTCCCTCTGCGGTGACAAACTGTCCGGAGGTGGTGATATCTCCAGCCACAAAAGCCCTGTCTTCCGCCACTTCTCTGGAATAGGAAACCAGCGTATGGTTGATCTCCTCAATCCGCTCTTCCAGGCCATGCTGCCTGAGGTTTCTGCGATTGCCTCCAAAAGTAGGCGCGTAGATCACCTGGCTTCCTGCTTCAATGTAAGCGCTCTGAAGATTCTGGATGATCTCCTTATGTTCCATGACCCACAGCTCTGTGCAGATGCCCCGCGGCATCCCCTGTGCCATCAGATTAGAACCTGTAGCACCATCCAAGATAAGAGTCTTCTCTGTCAGCTCCCGAAATTCTTTTTTTGTCATAATATTCTCCTCTCGGTATTTATGTGGATTATCATAGCACATCACCAGGATTTTTACCACAGAAAGTTTCTGTTTGTATGGCAGATCGAAATATGATTTTTTGTCTGGAAATGACATGCAGGAATAGATTCTTCTGTTACAAAAGCCAGTTCGAGGCTTGGAAAATTCTAAGCTTCTGCTTCCTTGCAAAAAACAATCCCCCGAATGCTGAACTCGTCTGCGACTCAGACAGCAAATTTGTATTCCTGAAGTTTTTCCGTTCCCGGGCAGGGAGCAGCCCTGCTAGCCGGCCTGCGGCTGGCAACCGGCCGAAGGCCGGAAATATCCAAAAGGATTTCTGTTTGGCTGATTACCTACAAACAAAAATCACTTAACTTTTATCGCCTTCTCCGGGCACATTTCCTGGCAGCAGAAGCACCGGATGCATTTCCTGTAATCATACACCGGCGGGTGCTCCCGGCCTTTCCGGAAATCCACGGCCTTTCCCGGTACCGGACAGCTTTTTACGCAGATTCCGCAGCGGATGCATTTCTCCGCTTCAATGTAGGGTTTCTTCTGAAAAATATTCAGGGCTTTTGCCATTTTTTCCCACATCCCATGCTTCATAACACTCCGGTCTACATGAAACTGCGGATTTCCATATTTCTCAACCGCCTCTTCCATGGAAATGCTTCCATCTGGAGTAAGAATCTCAATCTCCTCTTTTTTCCAGGTTCCCAGCCCCATTTTTTCTCCGTGATAATTGGTCGGAACCATTTGCGGCTTCAAATGTATCAAATGGCAGAACACACTGTCCAGAGCCACAGGATCTGCAGACATCAGCATCACTCCCATATCTACAGGATCTCCGGATCCGGGACCATTTCCTTCCATGGCAGTGATTCCGTCCATCACATACAGTCTTGGTTTCACACACTGGTTCAGATCCACCAGCATTCGGGCAAAGCTGTCTGCACTGGGATACAGCGTATGCCCTTTTGCCTTATAAAACCCATATACAAATCCATAGCTGTTTTTTACTGCCCCTGTGATCCTCTCCAGAGCATGTGTTTTCATTTTGCACAGAGAGATCACACAATCCTGTTCCAGAAGTTCTTTGCTGAGCATAAACTCCTTTGCCTGAATTCCCTCCGGATATGGTTTCCTGATTCCTTCCGAAAGATCTACCGCAGGAATCTCAAGTTCCTGCAGATACCGATCCATTCCCGTTCCGGCAATTACTTTTCGGGTGCTTCCATGCCCGCAGGAATCTGCCAAGATCATATTCCTACAGTCATATTCTCTTAAAAGCCGCGCAAACATCCCCACCACTGCCGGATGAGTGATCACAGCTTTTTCTACTTCTGCCTTTTTCAGAAGATTGGGTTTGAGAAGAATCTTTTCTTCCTTTTTTATCAGGGTTTCCAATCCGCCCAGAAGCTCCAGACCTTTTTGTAAACAGTCATAAACAAGTTCTTCCCTGTAAGAACTACAGGGAAGAAGTATTACTTTACTTTTTTGTTTTTGCATAAATCCATCCTCATTTTACACTGAGATCCGTTTCCCGCAAAGCCTTTCTGACCGGAAGGATACAGGCCGGAACAACAGACAGGAAGTCCACTCCCATCCGCAGAAATGTTTCCGTAAGACCGGTATCTGCCGCGATCTCTCCACAGATTCCAACCGGTTTCCCCTCTGCATGTCCTGCCTCCACCACCATCAAGATCATACGGAGAATGGCAGGATGATGATCGTCATACTTACTTTTCAGCAGTGGATTCTGTCGATCCATGGCAAGCGTATACTGTGTCAGATCATTGGTTCCGATACTGAGGAAATCGACTCTTTTGGCCAGTTCCCGGCTGATCATCACAGCCGCCGGCGTTTCGATCATAATGCTGGTCTGGATATTCCGGAAAGGAATCTCTTTTTCCGTAAGTCCCTCTTTGACTTCACGGACCAGTTCCTCGATCTCATCCATTTCGGACTCGGATGCAACCATAGGGTACATTACAGCCAGATTTCCATAAGCACTGGCCCGGTAGATTGCACGCAGCTGTGCTTTAAACATCAGCTTACGATCAAGGCAGAGCCGAATCCCCCGATTTCCCATAATGGGATTATTTTCCTCGGGAATATCCAGATAGGAAGCCTTCTTATCTGCTCCCAGATCCGCAGTACGGATCACGGCAAGCCTTTCTCCCATGGTTTCTGCAAGCTTTTTGTATGCCCGGAAAAGCTCATTCTCCCTGGGATAATTTTCTCTTCCCAGATACTGAAATTCACTTCTGAGAAGACCGATTCCTGCCGCACCATAATAAAGAACATTATTCAGATCGCTCATGTTTCCAATATTGGCATACAGACCGATCCTTCTTCCATCCACAGTTTCATCCGCCTGGTTTTTCAGTTTCAGAAGTTCTTCCTTTTCCCGTTTATCTGCTTCCAGTCGGATCCTGTATTCCTTCCGGATCTCCTGATCCGGATCCAGATACACTGTTCCTGTATATCCGTCCACAATGGCCATATGTCCGTCCCATTCGTCATGGGTTTCAACATCCACAAGGGACGGGATTTCCATAGTTTTGGCAACAATCGAGGTATGGGATACTGCAGAGCCATGATGCATGACAACTGCCAGAAGCTTATCTTTATCCATTTCCATGATCTCTGTAGGTGCCAGAGACTCTGAAACAACGATCACCGGTTCCTCTCCAAGATTGATCTTTACACAGGCTCCCCCAAGAATCTGGATCAGCCTGCCCGAAATCTCCTGAATATCCTGGATTCTTCTTCGTACCACCGGCTCTTCCAGATTCCGAAAAGTCTCCGTCACCTCGTCCCGGTTCGTCATTACTGCATAGGCAGCATTTACCTTCTCCGACGCAATGCAGCTTTCAATGGCTTTCTGATAGCTTTCTGATTCCAGAAGACGGATCTGTCCCTGAAAAATATTTGCTGCCTGCTCATTGACCCGGCAGTTTTCTTCATATAGCTGTTTCAGGGTTTGGACAGTCTGAAGCCTTGCTGTCCGGAAATCCTGAATCTCTTTTTTGGTATTGCTTACCAGACACTGACGTATCTGATACTCGCCTCTGCTGTAATATAAAATCTTACCGATGGCAATTCCTGAAAAGGTTGCGGTACCTTTGTAAATTTCCATCTTGTAACCCCCTTATTTCCATCAGTCGCAGGCGGCCTTGAATTCTGTCCAGTTTTTGTTGTACTGTTCCTCTGCCTCTGCGCTTACATTCTGCACGATCTCACCTTTTTTTACAGAGTCCGGAACCACCAGATCCGGATTCACAAGCTCATCTGCTGCTTTATTTGTACTGTAATATCCAATAAAATCTGTGCACTGTGCCGCCACCTCCGGCTGCAGGATATAATCCATGAACTGGTATGCCGCCTCTTTGTTTGGCGCCTGACTTGGAATAAACATTCCCATAATGCCAAATCCCAGTCCTTCTTCCGGATAAACCACTTCAAGCTCCGGATATTCCGCAAGAGCTGCCGTCACCTGAGAAGTATAAAGGAATCCCACGCTGGCTTCTCCGTTCAGAAGTGCATTCTGTGTATTGTCGTCCTGAATCAGACGGACATTCGGTGCCAGTTCCAGAAGCTTTTCTCCGGTTTCTTTAATGGATTCCACATCCTCCTCATTCATACTTTTTCCAAGCATCAGATTCGTGATCCCATTGATCACACGATAATTTGCCACCAGGGCAATGCTGTCCTCCAGAGACGGATCCCAGAGATCTGCATACCCCTTGATCTCAATATCCACCATTTCCGGATCATATACGATCAGAGGAATTCCTGCTCCATATGGCACGGTATATTCGTTGTTCGGATCATAAAACTGTCCCTGATACAAAGGATTGATGTTCTCAAATCCAGTCAGTTTTGACTGATCCAGCTTTTCTGCAAGACCTGCCTGAACAACATTTTCAATAATATAGTCATCAGCGATCACCACATCATAATCGCCGCCTTTCGCCATGGACAATTTTTCATACATTGTCTCATCTGTATCAAAATTGGAGTAAACAATTTTAATTCCTGTTTCCTCTTCAAATCCGTCCAGCACTTCCTGAGGGAACATGTTTTCCCAGGTAAAAAGCACCAGTTCCTTGTCGCTGTCTGCACTGACCGGTACTGCTGCTGCGGTAACAGAAAGTGCTGCACACAATGCAATAACAATTGATTTCTTCATAGTGACCTCCTCTTTATGCGATATTTAAACTGTACTTTTTTAGTATAACCTATTTTTCCTTTATTGAAAAGAGCCTGTTTTTCCTTTTTAACAGCCAGACTGCCAGAGAATAGACTGCCAGCACACCAAGTGTAAATACCAGCATCAGGGTACAAAGTGCATTGATCTCCGGTGTGACCCCTGTTTTCAGCTGCGTATACACCTTAACCGGAAGTGTGGATATCCTTGGTCCATTGACAAAGATACTGATGACCACATCATCCATGGACATGGCAAATGCCAGAAGGGAACCGGATACTACAGCCGGCATGATCAGAGGAAGGGTAATATCCCAGAACGCCCGGAAGCTTCCTGCCCCCAGATCTCTGGCAGCCTCCTCCAGAGACGGATCCATTCCCGCCAAACGCGCCTTAACCTCCATCAGAATATACGGCACGCAAAAAACCGTATGTCCCAAAAGCAGGGTCAACATTCCAAAAGGAATATTCAGCAAATAGAAAAATGCCATCAGCACCATTCCCAGAATGATCTCCGGGATCATCAGGGGCAGAATGGAAATATACTCCAGCACGCCCTTTGTCTTCCAGTGGATCCGGGACAGCCCTACTGCACCAAGCGTTCCGATCACCGCGGACACCAGGCAGCTTGCCACACCGAGGATCAGGCTGTTTCCAAGAGCCTCGATCATGGCGCTGTCACCAAGAAGTTCCTGATACCATTTCAGGGAAAAGCCGGTAAACCTTACAGGAAGCTTGGATTCATTAAAGGAAAAAATAATCACCACTGCCACCGGCATATATATAAGGAAAAAAATAATTCCCATATACAGGCTGGAAAGCTTTGAATTTTTTTTCATCCGATTCCCTCCAGTTCCTTTACATTTGTTATTTTACGATACAAACCGATCATCAGCGAAGTCAGGATCATCAGTACCACAGCTAACGCTGCCGCAAACGGCCAGTTGCTTCCTCTTGTCATCTGCTCCTGGATCAGACTTCCCACCAGAACGATCTTATTTCCTCCCAGAATATCTGCAATAAAAAACAGACCCATGGAAGGAATAAAAGTCAGAATCACACCGGAAAGAAGTCCCGGAAGCGTCAGCTTAAAAGATACGGTCCAGAAAGCTTTTGCCTTTCCTGCGCCAAGATCTCTGGCAGCCTCCACCAGAGACCAGTCCAGTTTCTCCGCACTGGAATACACGGAAAGGATCATAAAGGGAAGAAGCACATACACCATTCCTACCACAATGGCCGGATAACTGTAAAGCAGCTTCAGCGGCTTATCAATGATCCCCAGAGCTTTCAGCACATGATTCAGAATACCTCGATTCTGAAGGATGATGATCCATCCGTAAAGACGGATCAGGGAATTGATCCAGAAAGGAAGCATCAGAAGGAGCATCGCTTTCTTTTTCCAGCTTTCAGACATTTTTGCCATAAAATACCCAAACGGATATCCGAGAATACAGATGATCACCGTACTGGTCAGAGCCAGCTGGAAAGACTCCCGAAAAGTCTGAAGATAAACCGGATCCAGGATCTTTCTGTAATTTTCCAAATTCAGGTTCCACTCTACTGCAGATCCGCTTCCCGGCTGCGCAAAGCTTAATGCCACCATATAGATCAGAGGTCCTGCCACAAACACAAGGGTGAAAAAGTACAGGGGAAGAATCATCCACACAGAAGAGCTGTGTTTTTTTGTTTTAGTCCTGCTCATTCTTTTCCTCCCCGGATCTGTCTACAAAAACAGCATCCTCCGGTGCAAAGCAGACACTTACTGTCTGTCCCTGTTCTACTTTTGCATTGATCCCATAGCGGCTTGCCACCAGTTCCGATCCGTCTGACAGTCTCAGTACCACCCGGAGCTGCCCGGCTGCAAAGCTCTTTTCCTCCACCTTTGCCATCAGACCACAGGTACATTCTTCTCTGATACGGACATTTTCACTTCGCACAGCAAGAGTCACCGTCTCCCCTTCTCTGATGACAGAATCCTCACAGACTACAGGCAGGCGGCCTCCTGCCAGAGCCACTGTTACTTTTCCATTTTCCGTGCGCTCTGCCTTTCCTTTCAGGATATTGGCATTTCCCACAAAAGTGGCAACATAGCTCGTCCGGGGATGATTATAAATCTCATCCGGTGTTCCGATCTGTTCAAAGGTTCCATGATTCATTACTGCGATCCGGTCAGACATATTAATGGCTTCTTCCTGATCGTGGGTAATATAGATAAAAGTAATACCCAGCTTTTTCTGAAGCCTTTTCAGTTCTGCCTGCATGGCACGGCGAAGCTGAAGATCCAAAGCTCCCAGGGGCTCATCCAGAAGAAGCACCCTTGGGTTATTGATCAAAGCTCTGGCAATGGCCACTCTCTGCTTCTGTCCTCCGGAAAGCTCTGAAGGCTTTCTTTTTTCATATCCGGGAAGCTGCACCAGCTCCAGCATCTCCGCAACACGTTTTTTTATCTCAGGTTTCGGGACTTTTTTTAATTTCAGTCCGTAGCCTATGTTATCTGCCACATTCATATGAGGAAAAAGTGCATAATTCTGAAATACCGTATTGACATCCCGATCCTCAGGATTCAGGTCGGTTACATCCTTTCCTTCAAGAAAAACTCTTCCGGCATCCGGTGTCTCCAGTCCGGCAATGATACGCAGAGTCGTAGTTTTTCCACAGCCGGAAGATCCCAGTAAAGTAATAAACTCTCCCTTGCCAATAGAAAGGCTGATTCCTTTCAGCACCTCTTCTTCATCAGAAAATCCTTTTCTGATATCTTTTAATTCCAAACAAATTTCTGTCATGTTTTTATTTCTGTACTGCCTCCTCGTCTGGCTGTATTCCAGCCTCTGTGTTCTTACATTTGTTTTTCAATATACTCTATATACGTCTGTTTGTCAAAAACAGGAGTAAAGCCTTCCTTTATTTTTACTGCTTCCTCCCCTTTTTTTCGCAGAAGACGGTAAATTGTCAGAGCCATCAGTTTCGCCGGAAAGATATAGGCCTTTTCCTTATCTGTGATACGGAAATCAGCACCATGGAGGCGTCCCTCAAAACCGCGGAAGGTAAAATTGATCACAGGAAACAGCTGCGTCAGATCCCCCACATCGGTACAGGCATTGTTAAAATCTCCCGGCTGCACCTTTCTGAAATCAAGGCCCAGCTCTTCTGCGGCATCTATCAGAGCGTCATCTGCCATCCTTGGACGAATGGGCATATATCCCGGAAGATTTTCCCGCTCTATTGTTCCGCCAAAGGCATAAGCGGCTCCATCATAGGCACGGTCCACCATCTGACGAACCTCCTGTATCCTCTCCAGGGAAGAGGCACGGATCTTCGTCTCCACTACTGCCTCATCCGGCACACTGTTTACCACATCTCCGGCCTTCCGAATGACATTGTGAAGACGTATATGGTCTTCCTCGCGAAAAGACTCTCTCATCAGCCCCATCATCTGAATCGCGCTGGTGGTAATACTCAGAGCATTGACCCCGTTCCAGGGATCAATGGCTGCATGGGCCGCCTTTCCCCTGACGGTGACCCGCTCTGCATCAAATCCGTTGCAGGCAGGATTCCCCAGGTAAAAATCCTCCTGTACGTCTACCATATGGACATGAGTGGTCATTATGATATCCGTATGGTCAAAAACACCCGTGCGGATCATCTCACTTTTTCCGGAACCGAAACGAATCCCCTTTTCTCTTAAAGCAGCTCTTTTGTCTGCATCTATGTATTCCTCTGCCGGCACCGCCAGAAAGGTCAGGGAACCGGAAATCGCCTTCCTGATCTCCGGGTTGGAAAAGGCAATGGCTGCCCCTGCCATAACTGCCATCTGCGCATGATGACCGCAGGCGTGCGCTGCTCCTGTCTGAGGATCTGCTTTCGGATGAGTGTGACAGCCAATGGCATCCATTTCTCCAATCACTGTTATATTTGGATATCCAGGGTTCTTCCTGTCTGCTCCCCCTGTTTCCTGTGTATCCTGTCTTTCCCAGGAAGCCTTTACCCCGGTAAGGGCGATGTTCTCATCCACCCGGTATCCTGTTTTTTTCAGAAATTCTGTTGTTTTTCGGGCAGTGCGGAATTCCTGAAACCCCGGTTCCGGATGATTCTCTATATCTTCTGCAAAAGCAATGATCTCTTCTCTGTGTGCTTCGATCATGGCTATGATCTTTTTTTCTGTTGCATCCATAACAATAAACTCCTTTACCGGATTCATCATATCACAATTAACAACTGTTGAAAAGAAAACTATGAAATCTCTGATCATAAAAAAAGAGTTCCAAAAGCCTGAAAACAGACTTCTGAAACTCCATTCACCTTTTAAAGCTGGAAAAGGGACTTGAACCCTCGACCCCTTCATTACGAGTGAAGTGCTCTACCGACTGAGCTATTCCAGCTTGTGCTTGACACACAAAATATTATACTCGTTTTTTCAGAAAAAGCAAGGAAATTTTTTATTTCTTTATACAGCTGTTTTTTTCTGTGCAGCTATCTTCTTTTCTGCTGTTATTTTTTTACCTGCTGGCTTTTCCGTTTTTTTCTTTGCAGCAGCTTTTCTTACCGGCTTCTTTTCCGCTTTTTCTGCAAGCGTACAGGACAAAATCACTGCACCAAGAGCCGGAACCCTCAGTTTCAGAGAGTTTTCTCTTTCGTCACATGGTTCTGCCTTACAGGTTTTTGCTCTTGGATTTACCATTCCCTGACCGCCGTACTCTTTCCGGTCGCTGTTAAATATCTCCTTATATTTTCCATAGAAAGGAACACCGATCTGATAGTTTTCATAAGGAACTGCCGCAAAATTCACAACTGCCAGAAGCGTCTCCTCCGGTTTATCTGTCTTTCTCATAAAGGTAAGGACATTTTCTTCATATTTCATCAGCTGTACCCATTCAAAGCCTTCGATCTCGTCGTCCTTCTGCCAGAGTGCCGGATGGCTGCAGTACACTTCGTTAAGATCATGGATAAAGTTTTCCATTTCTTCAGGGATGTCCTTTCCCGGAGCATTCATCTTCAGTCCCGGATGAAGCATCTGATAAGTATATGCGGCTTTTACCTGGGACAGTTTCTGATTCTCATCCCCCGGAAGCTTCTCCATAAATTCCTTCAGTTCTCCCGAATCCCTGGTTCCCAGTGTCAGTACATAATGCTCACAGTAGGCATACAGCATGGAAACGGTAAGCTGATCGTGGTCATACTGTCTTTCAATCGGATCCAGAGAAAGATAATGAAGGAAATCCGAACTCCAGTTATTGTTCCATTTATAATCAAATCCGATATGGTCATTTTCTACATTTTCTGTAAGCTCCGGCCAGAGACCATCCTCCTGAGCGATCATAAGTACTCCGGGGTGCTTTTTCTTCATAATGGAATTCAGATGTTTCAAAAATTCTACTGCAGCCAGATTTTCACTGGTACCATAAATATTCGGCTTCCACAGCCCCTCTTCTCTGCCGTAATCCAGATAAAGCATTGCGTCTACATCATCCAGGCGGAAACCATCTACATGATAGACCTCTGTCCAGAAAAAAGCATTGGCGATCAGAAAATCTGCCACCATCGGACTTTCGTAATTATATAACAGGGTTCCCCACATTGGGTGAACTGCAGCTTCCGGATCCTGTACTTCATAAAGGGGCGTTCCGTCAAAACGTTCCAGACCTTCCGCATATCTCGGGAAATGAGCCGGAGTCCAGTCCAGGATCACTCCGATCTCTGCTTTATGCAGCTCATTGACAAGCTTTGCAAAGTCTTCCGGAAGCCCAAATCTCCGATCCGGTGCATAATAGGAAAATGTAGAATAAGGGCCTGCCTCCTCATCCAGATATCCCATAACCGGATGAAGTTCCACATGAGTATACCCCAGCTTTTTCACAAAAGCAGCAAGCTCCTCTCCGTTTTCCCATTTATCCAGGCTTGTTTCATAAATAGATGCCGGATGTTTCCGGTCCGTGTATTTTTCTCTTTCTTTTAACCAGGAAGCATCCTCCCATACCACATTTCCTGCCGCCTGTGCAACCACGGATGCCGTAGCTGGAGGAACTTCTGTACAGGTTCCATAGGGATCTGCTTTCAGAGTCTTCTGTCCGCCCTTTTCCCGAATCTCATATTTATAAAGATCTCCTGCTTTTGCTTCAGGAACAAACAGTTCAAATATACCGGACATGGGCATCCTGTGCATCAGATGGCCTCTTCCGTCCCAATTGTTAAAATCTCCCACAACGCTGATACTGACTGCATTGGGAGCCCATACGGCAAAGCTGGTTCCCTCTGTTGTGCCAATGGTCATCGGATGAGCTCCAAGCTTCTCATAAGCATGATAATACACTCCGGCACAGAAAGCCTTTTCTTCTTCCTCTGTAATCTGTCCCGGAAATGCGTAAGGATCCGCAAAAATCTCTGTCCCGCTATTTTTAGTTACCCGATATTTGTAAGCCGGTATTTTTCTTCCGGGGATCAGTACAGCAAAATACCCTGCCTCGTCTTCCATTTCCATAGGGTAGGATTTTCTGCCTGACACCACCTCTGCTGCTTCTGCACCCGGAAAAAATCCCTGAATCAAAACACCTTCTGTGGTAAGTCTCGGTCCCATCACATCTCTTGGAGACGTCTCCTCTCCATATACAATAGCCTCGATCCTGGGCCAGTCCATATAGTCGTAAACATTTCTGCTCATATTCTCCTGCCTCCTGTCTCAGATCCTGTCTATTTTCTCTCAGAATCTATGCTGTTTCCAGTTTATCATTTTTTTGGAAAAAAATAAAGATTTGCCAGAAATTTGTTTGACAAAATCTCTCTGCTGGGCTAAATTGATACTAACAGGGACGAGGAGGTCTATTATGAAAAGCAAAATTTTTGACGTAACAGCGCTTGGCGAGCTGCTGATCGATTTTACAGAAAACGGAGAAAGTTCTCAGGGCAACCCTCTGATGGAGGCCAATCCCGGCGGTGCTCCCTGCAACGTTCTTGCCATGCTGCAGAAGCTGGGCAAAAGAACAGCTTTTATCGGCAAAGTAGGCGCTGATATGTTCGGAAACCAGCTGAAAAAAGCTGTGGAAGAGGTAGGAATCGACACCCGCAATCTGATCATGGATCAGAAGTATCATACAACGCTTGCATTTGTACATACATACCCTGATGGAGACAGAGATTTCTCTTTTTATCGTGATCCAGGCGCTGATATGATGCTTACCAAAGAAGAAGTACAGAAGGAGCTGATCCAGTCTTCCCGTATTTTCCATTTCGGGACGCTTTCCTCTACCCATGAAGGAGTCAGAGAAGCCACCCGTCATGCCATTGAGCTGGCAAAAGAGGCTGGATGCATCATCACCTTTGATCCGAATCTCCGTCCTCCTCTCTGGGGCTCTCTGGAAGACGCACGCAAAGAGATCGAATACGGAATGACCAAATGTGATGTCCTCAAAATCTCTGACAATGAGGTGGAATTCCTCTTTGATACCACAGATTATGACAAAGGCGCCGCTCTGATCCGTGAAAAGTATAACATTCCGCTTGTACTGATCACAATGGGCAAGGACGGAAGCCGTGCTTATTACAAAGACATGCGTGTGGAAGTGGCTCCTTTCCTTCAGGAAAACACCATTGAAACCACCGGAGCAGGAGATACCTTCTGCGCAAGCAGCCTGAACTATGTTCTGGAACATGGACTGGAAAATCTTACCGAAGAAAACCTGAAAGAACTGCTGACCTTTGCCAATGCAGCTGCTTCTCTGATCACCACCAGAAAAGGCGCGCTTCGCGTTATGCCATCCAAAGAAGAGGTTCTGGATTTTATCGCTTCCAGAGCATAAAATATTTTCCTTACATAACGAAAAAACGTCCGGTACTGGAATATTCAGTACCGGACGTTTTTTCATTTCTCTTTTCTTCATTTCAGCATATCCGGAGATTCCTCATCACAATATCTGTCCTGCTGACAAAAAGGATAGCAGGCAGCTTCTTGCTTCCTCTTTTGAGCTGCATTTTTTCCCGGATATATACTGACATGCATCCAGCCATTCTGACTCAGTCACCTCATCCGGTTCTATCTTTGTTTCAAGTAAATATCGCAGCCTGCCTTTTTGTTCCGCACTCAAGCGATTCAGATCCGACACATAATCCAGTTTCAGCTTATACGCCAGATAATCTATTAAAGATATTTTCTCCATTTTCTTTTTCCTCCCTTTCTCTTTTTCATACCACCTTCCTGCCGCACAAAAACACATAATATCAGTTATGTATCAATAAGCGGCTGTAATTCAGAAAACCGGATTTAAACAATACCTATTTACCACGGCTCTTTTTTTGTTTTGAATTTTTAAAAGAGAGCCTTTTTGCCATGCACTTTTTTTATATCACAACAAAATGTCCATAATACCCTTTTGAGGATCAGAAATAAAAAAACGAAATCTGTCCCATGGTATATTGACATTTCTTTGTTTATTGGTATAGAATTATAAAAAACAGAGATAAAGTTTGTATATAAATAACTTCTCTCCCTGTTTTTGGCAACATAACTGATATTATGTATGCAATAAAATTTTCATTCGATTCATCATATCCAGCCGTTTCTGGTAAATTTTTCTTGTATTTGATGTATAAATTCGCGTTACATTCAAACTGCTGTGTCCAAGAAGATCCCCCAGACCTACAAGATCTTTCGTAACCTCATAATACATCCGGGCAAAAAGGTGTCTGAGATTGTGTGGAAATATCTTACTTCCCTCAACTCCTGCTTTCTGTTTCAGAGCCTTCATTTCTTTCCATATGCTGGTACGGCTTTTCGGCTTTCCATTTCGGGTAACAAAGATCGGCCCCTTTGTGATCGCCTGCCTTTTTGCAAATTGCAGCAGCTTTCTTCTCAATTCCTTTGGAAGAAGTATTTTTCTGTACTTTCCTTTATTGGATATTACAATATCTTCCTTTTTTACCTCTTCCACTGTAAAAAACTTCAGTTCGCTGACGCGAATCCCTGTTGAGACAATCGTTTCCATACAAAGAGCCAGCTGTTCTTTCCCTTCCTTTGCCGCTGTTTTTAAAAGTCTTTTAAATTCCTCTATCGTCAGTTCTTTTTCCTCCCGAAGAAAAAGACTCTTTTGAATTTTCACTCTTTTTATCTTAAGTATTCCCAGACCCAGAAAATCCAAAAACTGATTTAAAGCCGCCAGCATGGAATTCACACTGTTCACTGTATAAGATTGCAGAAGTCTTTTTTTATAGTCCATGATTTTCTTTTTATCAATCCTCAGATCATCTCCCAGATAACGAAAAAAGGTTTTGATATCTGTCATATACTTTTTAATCGTTGCTTCTGCATTTTCTCTTTCATATAAATAAATTTCAAATTCTCTTATTTTTTCCGGTTCCATCTCTGCTGTATATTTCTGCATATCTCTGCCTCCTGTGTTAACATAACAAAAAGCACCTGCCATATCTGACAAGTGCTCTGTTTTAATCTGTTTTTAATTATCGCTGTCAATGACCGCTCATGATCATTTGATCACACGTACCTTGGATACGCCGTCTACTGCCTGAAGTGCTGCCAGAGCCTCTCTGGAAGCAGCGCTTTCCAGATCGATAAGTGTATAGGCAAATTCACCTTTACTCTTGTTTGTCATATCTGCAATGTTCAGCCCCTCTGCACCAAGAATCTGTGTTACCTGGCTGATCATATTCGGGATATTTTTGTGACAGATGGCAATACGTCCCACTGCAACACAGGTTCCCATATCACAGTCCGGGAAATTAACAGAATTTTTGATATTTCCGTTTTCAAGGAAATTACGGAGTTCTTTTACTGCCATAACCGCACAGTTTTCTTCTGATTCCTCTGTAGATGCGCCAAGATGAGGAGTTACCAGAATTCCCTCGTGTCCTGCTACAAGTGGATTTGCAAAATCAGTGACATATTTTTTCACTTTGCCGCTTTCGATTGCTTCGATCAGCGCCTCCTCATCAACAAGAAGATCTCTTGCAAAGTTCAGAAGAACAACGCCGTCTTTCATTTTGCCAAAAGCTTCTTTGTTGATCATCTTTTTGGTGCTGTCCAGAAGCGGAACATGGATCGTAATGTAGTCGCACTGGCTGTAGATCTCATCCAGGGATTTGCTGTGTTTGATCGTTCTGGAAAGATTCCATGCAGCGTCAATGGAAATATACGGATCGTATCCATAAACCTCCATGCCCAGATGGGTTGCAGAATTTGCAACAAGAGCACCGATAGCGCCAAGTCCGATGATACCCAGCTTTTTGCCGCTGATCTCACAGCCTGCAAACTGCTTTTTCTGTTTTTCAGCCAGTTTATCGATATTTTCGTTGTCCTTCTGATCCGCTACCCACTCAATACCGCCTACGATGTCACGAGAAGCAAGAAGCATTCCTGCAAGAACAAGTTCTTTGACACCATTGGCATTGGCACCCGGAGTATTGAATACAACGATTCCTTTTTCCGCACATTCTGATACCGGAATGTTATTTACTCCGGCGCCTGCACGTGCAATGGCCTTTAGATTTTCAGAAAGCTCCATGTCATGCATCTTGGCACTTCTTACCAGAACGGCATCTGCCTCTTCCATACTGTCTGTTTTTTTATACTCTTCACTGAATAAGCCCAGTCCTCTTTCTGCAATAGGATTCAGGCAATGATACTGATACATTACGCATTCTCCTCCTCAAATTTTTTCATAAATGCAACCAGAGCTTCCACTCCTTCTTTTGGCATTGCGTTATAAATACTTGCACGCATGCCGCCGACAGTTCTGTGGCCTTTCAGGTTTACAAGTCCTGCTGCCTTGGCTTCTTTTACAAATTTGGCATCCAGGTCTTTATCTCCGGTCACAAAAGGTACATTCATAAGAGAACGGGAATCCGGCTCTACTGTTCCTTTAAAGAGTTTGCTCTCATCCAGGAAATCATAGAGAATCTTTGCTTTTTCTTCGTTTCTTCTCTTCATTTCCTCAAGGCCGCCCATGGCTTTCAGCCACTTAAATACCTTGCCGCATACATAGATGCAGTATGCATTCGGCGTATTATAAAGAGAACCTGCATCTGCATGTGTCTTATATGTAAGCATGGTAGGTGTTCCGTCCAGTACGTCTTCTGTGATCAGGTCTTCACGGATGATCACAATGACCATGCCTGCCGGTCCGATATTCTTCTGTACACCGCCATAAATAATGCCGTATTTACTTACGTCTACCGGCTCAGACAGGAAACAGGAAGAAACATCTGCCACAAGAGTCTTTCCCTTTGTATCAGGAAGAGTTTTGTATTTTGTTCCATAAATCGTATTATTTTCACAAATATACACATAATCTGCATCCGGGCTGATATCCAGATCGCTGCAGTCCGGAATGTAAGAAAAGGTTTTGTCTTCCGAAGAAGCAATCTTATTCGCTTTTCCATATTTCTGAGCTTCCTGGTATGCTTTTTTCGCCCACTGTCCTGTAACGATATAATCAGCCACTCCGTTTTTCATCAGGTTCATGGGGATCATGGCAAACTGCTGGGAAGCGCCGCCCTGAAGAAACAGGACTTTATAATTGTCCGGAATATTCATCAGATCACGGAGATCCTGTTCTGCTTCGTCAATGATCTTCTGGAATTCAGGACTTCTGTGACTCATTTCCATCACAGACATGCCACTGTCCTGATAATCCATCATTTCTTCTGCGACTTCTTTCAGTACAGGCTCCGGCAGTACGGCCGGACCTGCGGAAAAATTGTAAACTCTGCTCATTTTTTCATATCCTCCTCATCAAAAACATCATCAATGCTTGCACCGGCAGGTACCATTGGAAATACGCTCAAATCCTGGTCGATCCAGCAGTCCAGAACCACCGGTCCGTCTGAAGTCAGAGCCTCTTTAAGAGCCGGCTCTACTTCTTCCATTTTGGTGACACGGATCGCTTTCGCACCCATTCCTTCAGAAATCTTCACAAAGTCTACTGCATCATTTAATACAGTATGTGAATATCTGTGATCGTAGAACAAAGTCTGCCACTGGCGTACCATTCCCAGAACATGGTTGTTCAGGACGATCTGTACAAGCGGCTTTCCACAGCGCACTGCTGTTGCAATCTCATTCATGTTCATTCGGAAGCATCCGTCGCCTGCGATATTTACCACAGTTTTATCCGGTCTTCCCATTTTTGCTCCGATGGCTGCCCCAAGGCCGTAGCCCATGGTTCCCAGTCCTCCGGAAGTCAGAAATGTTCTCGGTTCTTTGTATTTATAATACTGAGCCGCCCACATCTGATGCTGTCCCACATCTGTGGTAATGATCGCATCACCGCCGGTGAGCTCATAAAGCTTTTCGATCACATAAGGACCTGTAAGCTGTGTATGGTCATAATTCAGAGGATATCTTGCTTTCATCTCCTGGATGTGCTCCATCCATTTCGGATGTTTCTTTTCCGGGATCTCCTCAAGGAGTCTGCGAAGAACTTCCTTTACATCTCCTTCAATATAGGTGTCTACCAGTACGTTCTTGTTGATCTCAGCCGCATCAATATCCACCTGAAGGATTTTTGCCTTATTTGCAAATGTCTTGACATTTCCTGTTACACGGTCGCTGAAACGTGCTCCCAGAACGATCAGGAGGTCACACTGGCTGACACCCAGATTGGAAGTCTTTGTTCCATGCATGCCAAGCATCCCTGTATAATAAGGATCCTCTCCTGAAAATCCGCCTTTTCCCATAAGACTGTCACATACCGGAGCCTGGATTCTGTGAGACAGCTCTGTGATCTCTTTGGACGCGCCGGAGATCACCGCTCCACCGCCAACAAAAATAAACGGCTTTTCTGCATTCTGGATCATTTTTACAGCGTTTTCCACATCTGTCTTATGGATTTCACTGGTCTCCCGGTTTACCGTTGCCGGACGACGTGGAGAATACTCATAAAGGGCACCTGTGACATCCTTTGTCACGTCCACAAGTACCGGACCCGGGCGTCCGCTTTTTGCAATATAAAAAGCTTTCCGGATCGTATCTGCAAGTTTTTCGATATCTTTTACAATATAACTGTGTTTCGTGATCGGCATCACAATCCCTGCAATGTCTACCTCCTGGAAAGAATCTTTTCCAAGAAGAGGCTTGCCTACATTAGCGGTAATTGCCACCACCGGCACTGAATCCATCATGGCTGTGGCGATTCCGGTTACCAGGTTGGTGGCTCCCGGTCCTGAAGTTGCCATACAGACACCTACTTTCCCGGTTGCACGGGCATAGCCGTCTGCCGCATGAGCAGCGCCCTGCTCATGAGAGGTCAAAATATGGTGAATATCATCCTTATATTTATAAAGTGCATCATAGACATTCAGGATAGCGCCGCCCGGATAACCGAAAACAGTATCCACGCCCTGCTCCTTCAGACATTCTATGATGATCTCCGCACCTGTCATCTGCATAGTTTTTCCTCCTTATTCCCCTTTATTTTGCCTTTGGCACTTCCAGAATCGCACCTCTGTTTCCGGATGTTACCATTGCCGCATATCTTGCCAGATAGCCGGTTATTACCTTCGGCTCTCTTGGCTGCCACTTCGCTTTTCTTACCGCCATTTCCTCATCAGAAACCTTCACTTCCAGTTTCAGACCCGGAATATCAATGCTGATCATGTCGCCTTCCTCGATGAGAGCGATCGGTCCTCCTACCGCAGCTTCCGGAGAAACATGTCCGATCGAAGCGCCTCTGGATGCTCCGCTGAAACGGCCGTCTGTGATCAGCGCTACGGAAGAACCAAGTCCCATTCCCGCAATGGCAGAAGTAGGATTCAGCATCTCGCGCATTCCCGGACCGCCTTTTGGTCCCTCATACCGGATCACTACCACATCACCGGAAACAATCTTTCCGCCTTTGATCGCTTCAATGGCATCTTCTTCACAGTCGAAGACTCTGGCCGGTCCTTCATGAACCATCATTTCCTCCACTACTGCAGAACGTTTTACCACGCCGCCGTCCGGAGCCAGATTTCCTTTGAGAACTGCAAGACCACCGGTCTGACTGTATGGATGATCCACCGGACGGATCACTTCCGGATTTAAGTTCACACAGTGTTCAATATTCTCACCGACTGTCTTTCCGGTCACTGTCATACACTCAGTATGAAGAAGTCCTTTTTTATTCAGCTCGTTCATAACTGCATAAACACCGCCGGCCTCATTCAGATCTTCCATGTAAGTCGGACCTGCCGGAGCAAGGTGACAAAGATTCGGTGTTTTTTCACTGATCTCATTTGCAAAGCTGATATCAAAATCCATGCCGATCTCATGAGCGATCGCCGGGAGATGAAGCATACTGTTTGTAGAACATCCGAGAGCCATATCTACGGTAAGTGCATTCAGAACTGCCTGTTCGGTCATGATGTCTCTCGGGCGGATATTCTGTCTGTACAGCTCCATTACCTGCATTCCCGCATGTTTTGCCAGACGGATACGTTCTGAGTATACAGCAGGGATCGTTCCGTTTCCCCGAAGTCCCATGCCCAGGACTTCTGTCAGACAGTTCATAGAATTGGCAGTGTACATACCGGAACAGGAACCGCAGGTTGGGCAGGTTTTGTTTTCATATTCTGTCAGTTCATCTTCTGAGATGTTCCCTGCCGCATAAGCGCCTACTGCCTCGAACATACTGGAAAGGCTTGTCTTGTGTCCATGGATGTGACCTGCCATCATAGGACCGCCGCTGACAAATATTGTAGGAACATTAAGTCTTGCTGCAGCCATCAAAAGCCCCGGAACGTTCTTATCACAGTTCGGCACCATAACAAGGGCATCAAACTGATGTGCGATCGCCATTGCCTCTGTAGAATCTGCGATCAGGTCTCTGGTCACCAGAGAGTATTTCATTCCGGTATGTCCCATGGCAATACCGTCACAGACCGCGATCGCCGGAAATACAACCGGTGTTCCTCCTGCCATCGCCACACCCTGTTTTACTGCATTTACGATCTTATCCAGGTTCATATGACCGGGAACGATTTCATTATAGGAGCTTACAATTCCTACCATTGGACGCTCCATTTCTTCTTTTGTAAATCCAAGAGCATTAAACAGGGACCTGTGCGGCGCCTGCTGCGAACCTTTTTTTACTGCATCACTTCTCATTGTCTTCTCTCCCTTCTGTATTTTAAGGCTTCTGCCGGTAATTCCGGTCAGCCTGCCGGTAGTTTCAGCTTTCTACTGCTGCTGCGATCAGATCTCCCATTTCCGCAGTTCCAACCATTCTGCAGCCTTCACTCATAATGTCACCAGTGCGGAAACCGTCTGTCAGCACCTTCTGTACGGCTGCCTCCACCGCATCTGCTTCTCTGTCAAGATCAAGAGAGTAACGGAGCATCATTGCTGCTGAAAGAATGGTAGCGATCGGGTTGGCCTTATTCTGTCCTGCAATATCAGGAGCTGATCCATGACTTGGTTCATAAAGACCGAATTTTGTATCATTCAGACTTGCTGAGGACAACATTCCAATGGAACCTGTCACCATACTTGCCTCATCGGATAAAATGTCACCAAACATATTCTCCGTCAGGATCACATCAAACTGTCCCGGGTTATGTACCAGCTGCATCGCACAGTTGTCAACCAGCATGTGTTCCAGTGTTACTTCCGGATAAGCTTTTGCCACTTCCTCCACAACTTTTCTCCAAAGGCGGGAAGAATCCAGAACATTGGCTTTATCTACACTTGTGACTTTTTTCTTTCTCTTCATGGCAATGTCAAATGCCTTTACTGCAATACGCCGAATCTCGTTTTCATTATAGGAAAGTGTATCCACGGCTGTTTTTACACCGTTTTCCTCTGTTGTTTTCCGTTCTCCGAAATAAAGACCGCCTGTCAGCTCACGAACAATGATCATATCAAAGCCGTCTCCTATGATCTCCTCTTTCAAAGGACATGCAGCCTTCAGTTCCTGATAGAGATAAGCCGGACGGAGATTGGCAAAAAGATTCAGTGCCTTTCGGATAGCCAGAAGCCCTGCCTCCGGACGTCTGGACGGCTCCAGCTGATACCAGGGTGAAGTTTTTGCATCTCCTCCGATAGAGCCCATCAGGACTGCATCCGAAGCCTTCGCTGTTTCCACCGCCTCCTCTGTCAGCGGAACACCATGCACGTCAATAGACGCACCGCCAAGAAGAACTTCTGAATAAGTAAATGTATGGCCGAACTTTGTACAGACGGCATCCAGAACTTTTCTGGCTTCTCCTACAATTTCCGGTCCGATCCCATCACCGGGAATCAAAGCGATCTTATATTCCATTTTCTTTTTCCTCTTTCTGCAGGAAACCACCCCGCAGATTCCTTTCAAATTGGATTGTTACTATAATAACGCACTTTGCGAAAGATTTCAACCTGTTAAAGTGAAAAATTGTATGCAGTTCTTTTTTCTCAAAAAAATAAGCACTGGAAGCCCAGTACTTATCTTTTTTCTTATGCTGTTGCCTGTTCTGCTTTCTCAACTTCTGCGATCGCCTGTTTTCTCATAGGGATACGGCAGTTTTTGTTGTTTCCGAATTCTACGATCACATCTTCCTCTGTCATATCGATTACTACGCCGTAAAATCCGCTTGTGGTAACTACGCTGTCGCCTACTTCCATGCTGTTCAGCATTGTCTGAAGTCTTTTCTGCTCTTTTTTCTGAGGACGGATCATCAGGAAGTACATGATACCAAAAATCACTACCATCCATAAGATCATCATGCCCATACTTGCAGCTCCATTTGCTTCCATTTTGTTTCCTCCTGTTTCCTAACTGTCATTTCCTGCCCACAGGCATTATAACCCATCATACACAAAAATAGGATTTTCTTCAAGTGTTTTTATGGTTTTTTCTGGTCTTACGCAATTTTTTTCACAATTTATTCGCCCCTCAGAAAACCGTCCAGACGCATTTTCTTATATTCAGCAAAATTGCCGGCATCCAGAGCATCTCTGATCTCTTCCATCATATGATTGTAGAAATAAAGATTATGAAGCACACAAAGGCGCATTCCCAGCATCTCTTTTGCTTTCAAAAGATGACGGATATAAGCTCTGCTGTAATGGCGGCAGGCCGGACACTGACAGCCCTCTTCAATAGGTCTGGTATCCAGTTCATACCTGGCGTTAAACATGTTCATTTTACCATGACTGGTATACACATGACCATGGCGTCCGTTTCTGCTGGGATATACACAGTCAAAGAAATCCACACCGCGTTCTACACCCTCCAGAATATTTGCCGGAGTACCCACACCCATCAGATAGGTCGGTTTCTCCTGCGGCAGATACGGCACGACCGCATCCAGTATCCGGTACATTTCCTCATGGGTTTCTCCTACTGCAAGTCCTCCCACTGCATAGCCGTCCAGATCCATCTTTGCGATTTCTTTGGCATGCTGAATACGGATATCCTCATAGATCGCACCCTGATTGATTCCAAAAAGCAGCTGATTTTTGTTGATCGTATCCGGAAGACTGTTCAGCCTCTCCATCTCTTTTTTGCACCGGGCCAGCCAGCGGGTCGTACGTTCTACAGACTTCTGCACATAATCCCTGTCTGCCACACTGCTTGGACATTCATCAAAGGCCATAGCGATGGTCGATGCAAGATTTGACTGAATCTGCATACTTTCCTCCGGTCCCATGAATATCTTATGTCCGTCAATATGAGACTGAAAATGAACACCCTCCTCCTTGATCTTGCGGAGCTTTGCCAGGGAAAAAACCTGAAACCCGCCGGAATCAGTAAGAATCGGTTTATCCCACACCATAAACTTGTGCAGGCCTCCCAGCTGCTTTACTACCTTGTCTCCCGGGCGCACATGAAGATGATAGGTATTGGAAAGCTCTACCTGTGTTCCGATCTCATGGAGATCCATGGTAGACACTGCCCCTTTAATGGCTCCAATGGTTCCCACATTCATAAATACCGGCGTCTGTATGGTACCGTGAACCGTATGGAACTCTGCTCTCTTGGCACGCCCCTCTGTTTTCAGTAATTTATATTCTGCCATTTCTTATCCTCTCTGAAATTCATTTGTAATCCAGTATAACTGGATTTTTTCCAAATGTAAAGTATCGGTGTCGGGATTTTCGTTTCTCTTAGTTCCTTTCCTTCTTTTTTTCCTAAAACAAAATCCGATTTTTTTCATCCATATTCTAATTTTCTTCCTTATTTTTCCCTTACAAATTGTGAAAGTTGTGCATTGTCAATTTAAAAACTTTGTCGTATAATGTTACGGAATCTTTATGTTTTGACATACTTTTAATAAGAAAGAATACATACAATACAACGAAACTGATACAAGATTAGGAGGCTGATTCACACTTTATGAGTACATATACATTGGGAATTGATATCGGATCTACCACTGTAAAGATCGCGATTCTTGATGAAAACGACACCTTACTGTTTGCCGACTACGAGAGACACTTTGCCAATATACAGGAAACTCTCGCCGATCTCCTCCAGAAAGCATACCAGAAGCTTGGAGAGCTGACGCTTCATCCGGTGATCACCGGATCCGGAGGTCTGACCCTTGCCAATCATCTGGAAATTCCTTTTGTCCAGGAGGTCATTGCCGTTTCCTCCTCCCTTCAGAAGATTGCTCCACAGACAGATGTTGCCATAGAGCTGGGCGGCGAGGATGCCAAGATCATTTATTTTGAAGACGGAAATATCGAGCAGCGTATGAACGGCATCTGCGCAGGCGGCACCGGATCCTTTATCGACCAGATGGCATCTCTGCTTCAGACAGATGCTCCGGGGCTGAACGAATATGCCAAAAATTATAAAGCACTTTATCCCATTGCGGCACGCTGTGGAGTATTTGCCAAAACGGATATACAGCCGCTGATCAACGAAGGGGCCACAAAGGAAGACCTTTCTGCCTCTATTTTCCAGGCAGTTGTAAACCAGACCATTTCCGGTCTTGCATGTGGAAAACCCATCCGGGGACATGTAGCCTTTCTGGGCGGACCTCTTCATTTTCTGTCTGAGTTAAAAGCAGCCTTTATCCGCACCTTGAAGCTGGATGAGGAGCATACCATTGTTCCTGATAATTCCCATCTTTTTGCAGCGATCGGTTCTGCGCTGAACGCCAAAAAGGAAGTTTCTGTTTCCCTTACAGACCTGAAAGACCGGCTTCGCAATTCCATTACACTGGATTTTGAAGTGGAACGTATGGAACCACTTTTTTCTTCCGCAGACGACTATCAGGAATTTGCGCAGCGGCAGAGCTCCTATAAGGTTTCCACGGGAGATCTTTCTGCTTATCAGGGAAACTGTTATCTGGGTATCGATGCCGGAAGCACCACGACCAAAACAGCTCTTGTAGGAGAGGATGGAAGTCTTCTTTATTCCTTTTACAGCAGCAATAACGGAAGTCCTCTGAAGACTGCCATCCGTTCTATTCAGGAAATCTATTCCCTGATGCCGGAGGGCGCACATATTGCCTATGCCTGCTCCACAGGTTACGGAGAAGCACTGATCAAGGCAGCGCTTCTTCTGGATGAGGGCGAGGTGGAGACGGTTTCTCACTACTATGCTGCTGCATTTTTTGATCCGGAGGTAGACTGTATCCTGGACATCGGTGGTCAGGACATGAAATGTATCAAGATCAAGAACCAGACAGTAGACAGTGTACAGCTAAATGAAGCCTGCTCTTCCGGCTGTGGTTCCTTTATCGAAACCTTTGCAAAATCTCTGAACTACAGTGTACAGGACTTTGCAAAAGCTGCTCTTTTTGCGGAGCATCCCATCGATCTTGGTACCAGATGCACCGTGTTTATGAATTCCAAGGTAAAACAGGCCCAGAAAGAAGGAGCTGAGGTTTCCGATATTTCTGCTGGACTGGCCTACTCAGTCATCAAAAACGCACTCTATAAAGTCATCAAGGTTTCTGATGCCTCTGAGCTTGGTAAGCATATCGTCGTTCAGGGCGGAACCTTTTATAACGATGCCGTTCTGAGAAGCTTTGAAAAAATCGCCAACTGTCAGGCGATCCGTCCGGATATTGCCGGAATTATGGGTGCTTTTGGCGCCGCGCTGATCGCAAGAGAAAGATACGAGGAGGGCAGAGAATCTACCATGCTCTCTATCGACAAGATCAATGCGCTGAAATACAGTACCTCCATGGCAAACTGCCGTGGCTGTACCAACAACTGCCGTCTTACGATCAACAAATTCAGCGGCGGTCGTCAGTTTGTCAGCGGAAACCGCTGTGAACGTGGTATTGGCAAAGAGAAAAACAAAGATCATGTGCCAAACCTTTACGAATACAAATACAAACGGATCTTTTCCTACGAGCCTCTGTCTCCGGACCGTGCCTCCCGTGGAAAAGTGGGAATTCCCCGTGTACTGAACATGTTTGAAAACTATCCTTTCTGGTTCACCTTCTTTACAAAGCTGAACTATGAAGTGGTTCTTTCTCCCACTTCTACCAGAAAGATCTATGAGCTGGGCATTGAGTCCATTCCCAGTGAGTCAGAATGCTATCCTGCAAAAATGGTCCATGGACATGTCACCTGGCTTTTAAAAAAAGGGATCAAATTTATATTTTATCCCTGTATCCCCTATGAAAGAAACGAATTTCCAGATGCGGTAAACCATTACAATTGTCCGATCGTTACCTCCTATGCAGAAAACATCAAAAACAATGTAGACGAGCTCCATGACCCGGAGATTGATTTCCGTAATCCTTTCCTGGCATTTACTTCAGAAGCCATTCTGACAGACCGTCTTGTACAGGTATTTCCGGAGATCCCCGCAAAAGAGGTCCGGGAAGCAGCTCATGCAGCCTGGGAAGAGCTTTCCGCCGCAAGAAAGGACATTGAGAAAAAAGGAGAAGAAACGCTCGCCTATCTGAAAGAAACAGGACGACGCGGAATCGTTCTTGCCGGCCGCCCCTACCATATCGATCCTGAGATCCACCATGGAATCCCGGATCTTATCAACAGCTATGGACTGGCTGTCCTTACGGAGGATTCCATTTCGCATCTGGCACAGATCGAGCGTCCAATCCGTGTCAATGACCAGTGGATGTATCACTCCCGCCTTTATGCTGCGGCAAACTTTGTCAAAACCCGGGAGGATCTGGATCTGATCCAGCTGAATTCCTTCGGCTGCGGACTGGATGCCGTTACTACAGACGAAGTATATGAAATTCTTGATGGAAGCGGCAAGATTTATACCTGTCTGAAGATTGACGAAGTAAATAACCTTGGAGCTGCCCGTATCCGTATCCGTTCTCTTCTTGCTGCGCTCCGCGCCAAGGAAAAACAGAACCGGAAACGTGAGTTACGCCCTGCTTCCATAGAAAAAGCTGTATTTACCAAAGAAATGAAAAAGGATTACACCATTCTCTGTCCACAGATGTCACCTTTCCATTTTGGTATCCTGCAGGCTGCCTTTAACACCTGCGGCTATCATCTGGAGGTCCTTCCCAGCGACAACAGAGACGCAGTAAATGTAGGTCTGAAATATGTAAACAATGATGCCTGCTATCCGTCCCTGATCGTAGTAGGGCAGATCATGGATGCTCTTTTGTCAGGCAAATATGACCTGAATAAAACAGCGGTAATCATGAGCCAGACCGGCGGCGGCTGCCGCGCTTCCAACTATATCGCTTTTATCCGTCGTGCACTGAAAAAAGTGGGAATGGAACAGATTCCTGTCATTTCCCTCAATTTAAGCGGTCTGGAAAGCAATCCCGGATTTAAACTGACGCTTCCTCTGGTGCGAAAGATCTGCTACGGTGCGGTGTTTGGAGATATCCTGATGAAGTGTGTCTACCGGATGCGCCCCTACGAGCAGGAAAAAGGAATTGTAAACCGGAAGCACAAGATCTGGGAGCAGAGAGCCATTGCCTTTATTCAGAGCGGCAGTGTCAGTCATGTTCACTTTAAAAAACTGTGTAAAGAAATGGTCCATGATTTTGATACGATTCCAATCACCGGTGAGCGCAAACCCCGCGTAGGAATCGTAGGCGAGATTCTGGTCAAATTCCTTCCTGCTGCCAACAACCATCTGGCAGAGCTTCTGGAGGAAGAAGGTGCAGAAGCAGTCTGCCCTGACCTTATTGATTTTATCAGCTACTGCTTCTTCAACCAGAATTTCAAATCAGAGTACCTTGGCTTCAAAAAATCAAAAGCTGAAGTTGCCAACTGGGCCATCAAGGCAATTGACTGGCTCCGAAAAGCAGCCAATGAAGCACTGGAACAGAGCCGTCATTTTTCTCCTTCAGCAGACATCCGCGATCTTGCCAGAATGGCGGAACCGATTGTCTCTCCAGGCAACCAGACCGGAGAAGGCTGGTTCCTTACAGGAGAAATGCTGGAGCTGATCAACGGCGGAGTACCGAATATCGTCTGCATCCAGCCATTTGGCTGCCTGCCAAACCATATCGTAGGCAAAGGTGTGATCAAGGAGATCCGCCGTACTCATCCTGGCGCCAATATCGTAGCCATTGACTACGATCCCGGAGCAAGTGAAGTAAACCAGCTGAACCGAATCAAGCTGATGCTGTCCACGGCAATGAAAAACATGGACAAGGCAAAATAAATTCTGATACAGACAAAGAATCCTGGCTGCAATCACTGCAGTCAGGATTCTTTGTTTGTAAGCGCAAAATAATTCGACGGATTGTGTTGCCCTAAAAATGAATCCATAATAATCATTAGAAAATGCAAGCATTTCACTTCATCTTCTCTTGCTAGAA
>OAVH01000036.1_pt1 | contig 100558 bp, 93 predicted proteins | sample 1495281 | NCBI WGS metagenome assembly OAVH01 (sample SAMEA2580082, study PRJEB22360) | human gut metagenome | biome: human gut; feature: human-associated habitat; material: faeces | place: Denmark | collected 2008/2010
ATGGATAATTCCTTACTGGCTGTAAGGGATATTAACCATAAATATATTGTAGTAGAAAGGAAAGGTGATTTTATGGCAAAGAAAACCAATGATTTATCACACACAAAATGGATGTGTAAATATCACATTGTTTTTGCAATGGTATTTTCAATCACACATTGTTGTGTGAATTTCATCAAGGCAAGCTGTTACTCCATTTAACGATACCTTTTGAAGAAAAGCCAAAGACCAGTATGCCGAGTGATAACCTCAGATACTATCGGCGGCGGAATAATCTTACAACAAGACAACTTGCAGAACAGATAGGAGTTGTTCCGGCAACCATTGTGATGTATGAAAACGGAAAACATCCCATTCCGTATGATGTAGCTATCAAATTGGCAGATGTTTTGAAAATTGAAGTATCCCTGCTTTATGATGAGTTCTCTCGTTTCCTTGCTGCACCCTATACCGAGGCATTAAAGAGCGTTAGAACGGCTCTGGGACTGTCACAGAAGGCTTTTGCAGAGCAAATAGGGCTTGTCCCGAGTTACTACTATAAACTTGAAGAAGGAAGCCGTAGACCGTCACGAAAGGTATATCAGCAGATGTGTGTTGCTCTCAAAGAGGCCAATCCACAAACTTCACTTTTGAAGGAGTATCACTTACAATAGAGTTGCAAGATGAAATGATTGGAGGAATGACTATGGCACAGGATTTGATTTATACCAGTTGTGGTGATTATCTTATCCCTGATATTCGGTTAAGCTACACAAGCGATAAACCGCTTGGAAAATATGGCAGGATGCGCAGGGCGTTTCTTGCGGAAAACAATCCAATACTCTTGGATGACATGATTCTGACGGAAACCTTATTCCCGCACCTGTGGGAGATCGACGAAACAGCTCACCGTAGAGTGGAACAGATAATGACTAAACTTCTGGAGAAAAATCCGGCTCCGGATAAGTCAACCCAACAGCTTGCTTGGGTGCAGCACATGAGTAGTCTAAAAGCACAGGCGGAGGAAATTGTTAATGCAGAACTGATTTTTTGCTAACAGAATATAGAATTTTTACTTAGGACTGACTGTGACAGGTCAGTCTTATTTCTTTGATGGGACAATTCTTGAATTGTGTTTATGGCAGTCTCAGAATTGTGCTTTTGACAATTCAAGAACTGTCAAAAGCACAATGTAACTATACTGATAATAACAATAATGATTATAGTGATACTGATCCCTTCCTATCCGATTTGAAGAATATGATGAGATTGGAAAACACTATCTTTTTGTCCGATTTCTCAAATGACAATACAATGAACAACAGTATTTTGATTACTACCAAGAAATATTTGATATTTATCAAGAAATACTTGATTGATATCCATGGATATTGTATAATGTTGTTCATGGAGGTGATTCCTAATGAGTATAAGTTACAATAAGCTCTGGAAACTGCTTATTGATTGCAATATGAACAAGAGTGAGCTAAGGGAACGAGCAAAAATAAGCACAAATGCGATTGCAAAGATGGGAAAGAATGAACCCGTCTCAATGGATACAATGGATAAAATTTGTAAAGCGTTACATTGCAATATTGGTGATGTAATGGACTTTGTTTCGGATAATGAAACGCTTTCTTAATGTCCGATAATTTTGACATTGTATCTTGTAGAATATATTTCCCCTGACTTTAGAAAAGTTTGTACTTCTAAGATAACAGGGACAATAGTGATGGAGAAATAATTATGAACGCAGAAACTAATATTCTGTCTATGACAGATTTACAACATACCGCACTAATAAGCGGAAACAAAGCGATGCAGTTGCTGGAGCTATCCAGACATTCCTTTGAAAAAGTAGTAAAAGAAGGCTTACTTACCGTTATACATGAAGGCGGGAAAAAGTATTATCAGATAGGTGAAATCGAAACATTTATGGAAACTGATACTTATCAAGAACTTGTAAATGGCGTGGTTGATGCAAGAAACAACTTAAACGATTTGACCGGAAAAGATTGGCTTCCTCAGACCAAGAGTTTCTTTTACCAAAAAGGTCTTGGTGCAAATCATCCGGAAGCACAAATTGAAAAACTTCACCCGGCTCCCTATTCATTCCAAGATATAGGACAATTAGTGAACTTTTTTACCAAGCAAGGAATGAATGTTCTTGATCCCTTTGGCGGAGTAGGTTCTACAGCCAAAGCTTGCGAAGTAAACGGTAGAATTTGTACAAGTATTGAACTTTCTCCTGTATGGCATGAATTGTCAATTAAGAGACTGGAGACCGAGGTTGGTGAAGGAAGTAGCAAAAAACATCACTTTATAAATGGCGACTCATGCGAAGAACTTTTGAAGATTGCTTCTGAGTCAATGGATTTTATGGTTACAAGTCCTCCATATTGGGGAATTCTGAACAAACAAGATCAGAAGGTTAAAAAGAATCGTGTTGCAAATAATCTTGAAACAAAATATTCGGAAAGCGAAAAAGATTTAGGAAATGTTGAAAACTATGATGAGTTTCTGGAAATTCTGGTTAATAAAGTGTTCCTCCAGTGTGCCAGAACCCTTAAATATGGAAAGTACATGGCAATCGTGGTTTCTGATTTTAGAGATAAATCGGAATACATAAGTTTTCATAGTGATTTGATTCATGAATTAAATAAGGCTGGTATTCCTGGTGGCGGTATATTAAAACTCCAAGGAACAAAAATATTGCTTCAGAACCACAAAAGTCTGTTGCCGTATGGTTATCCTTTTGCTTATGTAGAAAATATACATCACCAATATGTCTTGATTTTTAGAAAGGAGAAGAAATGATTACAAGTAATCTAACGGGTGTTGTTTGCGGTAATTCAGACGTTCTTCTCGACCAGCTTATTGATGAAGGTGTTCATTTTGACTTAATCCTTACAGATCCGCCATACAATATCAATAAGGATTTCGGCAACAAAAGCGATTGCCTACCTTTGGATGAATTTATCGCTATAACAGCCGAACGAATGGCTAAAATCAAAAAGCTACTTGAGCCCCAAGGAAGCGTACTTTGGTTTGGTATCCACGATTATATTGGCTTTGTTCAAGTTGCTATGTACAATGCAGGCTTGCATTATCGTAGAATGAATATTTGGCATTATGAAAACGGATTTTCTCGTTCAAAGAAGGAACCCGCTACCCACTACGAGCCATTCTTGTGGTTTTCAAACAATCCGAAAAAATGGACGTACAATGTGGATGATGTTCGTATGCCATATAAAAGCACAGAACGGTTGAAATCCCCTGTGAAATACAAAGCTGCCGATGGTACTACAAAAATATGGCAGCCGAATCCTAAAGGTGCAATGCGTGGAGATGTATGGGATTTTCCAACATTGGCAGGAAAACGCTTTGAAAAAGAAAAAACACCACATCCAACTCAAAAGCCTGAATCACTCATCATGGAACTGATTAAGGCATTTTGTCCGAAAGATGGTGAAGGACACTATAATGGAACGATTTTGGATCCGTTTCACGGTTCTGGTACATTGGGAGTATGCTGCGAGAAGCTTAATGCTGAAGGACATCACATAAAATGGCTTGGTATAGAACTTGAACAGCAGTGGTGTGATATTGCTGAACAGAGAATTGCCGATATAGAAAAATAATTTCAGAATTTCAAATTTAGTCGATTTATGCAAAAAGGTCATCTTGAGAGATGGCCTTTTTTGTTGTATAATTAAATATTAACAATGAAATCTGCTTCTGATGGAGGAATAAATTATGATTAGATTCAGAAATCCAGGAACTCAATATACTACTCAGGTGCAGGTGTTTAGAGAGTTATACAAAGAGTACAAAGATGCACCGAGTTTCGATTTAGATGATATGGCTGCAACTATCGCCAAAACGAAGCTGATGACTGCGTATGGTTATGCCGGAGATGCAGCATTGGCTTTGAGTAATACCGAAAATGATAGCCTTAATTCCACCAAAATGAACGCTAAAATGTATGCAGAAGTGTTTCGTTTGTTGGGATGGGTTACTTCTGCTGGAGACAATTCGTATCCACTGGTGTTTACCTACATTGGTGAACATGCAGCTTTGGCAGATGATGTGTTACCACTATATGAGCAGTGCGTACTGGGAATCAACAATCCCCAAGAAATAATGGATGTCAAATACGACGAAAAGGTTCGTTTCTTCAAGGCTACATTGTTCTCATTGCAGGATTTAGGCGGGATTATGTATAAGCATGAGCTATGCCTTGGGCCTATGTCTATTGATGATTTAGATAAGTCACAGTACAACAGAATGATCACTTATTTAAAGAAACTGAGAGGTTCTTATGGGCGCTATCAAGATGCTTATCAAGCATTATGTGACGATTTAGGTGTAAAACCGACACTTCCGGATAACTCAACACGCTTACCAATCGCATTTATGAAAACGTGTGGATGGGTTGAAAGCCAGCGTACACGAAAACTGTATCCACCTAAATCCCTGGAATGCCTTTGCTTAACACAGCATGGTGCTGATTTGGCTAACAGCCTTCGTGAGGTAAAAGATTTGCGTATGGATGAGTATTACAGCTATCCAGAACACACTCGCAATTCATTGATTCGTTTGGGGGTGTATTCAATGCTTTTGCGTGCAGGCTATGATACTTCACCCGTTCAAGAAACAATGCGGCAAGATCAAGTTGTGTGTGCTGATGTTCTTAATGGAAAGGAACTCCTTTTTTCTCCTTACCAAACGCTGCACCGTTCTGTTGTGGATGAAGCGTTGGGGATTCATAGAGAAATTGCAGGCACACAGACACATACAGATGTATTGCCAGACATAAAACGAACAGATGCGAATGTCAATAATATATGCTTGACAATTTCTACCAATGGCGCACATTCCACTTCTGATGTGGAAGTAAATAGCTTTGTCCAGCAAGTATTGGATGCAAAGAGTGTCGGTGAACGAAAGAAGGATATTATTGATAAAATCTTTGACGACAGCATAACGGATACACAGACAAAATTTTATCCACTTGTAGCAATGCTGTTTCGAGTAATGGGCTTGGATTGTCAGGCATCCAGACCTGGCGATAACGGTGCTCGTTGGGATGCAATCATTGTCGATTCGGAGGAAAGTATTCCTATTGAAATCAAGTCTCCTACCGAGGAGCAGCATCTTTCTTTAAAAGCAATCCGCCAAGCGCTCGAAAATAAAGTGATTCTTTTATCAAGAGGGACGCATCCTACTTTGCCAGAGACAACTTCTTTAGCGGTTGGATATTACCTACCAAATGACAGAGCTGAGGTTACCAATCTTATGAGTGATTTCAAGACTGCGTTTGGTTACAATATCGGCATTATAGACTTGAAAACACTGCTTACAATAGCTGTTACCATTGTGTATGATGAAAAAACCTTTGATATTTCTGAACTAAACCGATTGGAGGGATTTGCAAATGCCACTTTTAACTAAAGCAAAACAGCGCACCGTTATCTCTGCTTTGCGTGATTCCAATGTTCGAGATATTGAGCAAAATTATAATGAGCCTGCAAAGCTATGGTGTAACGAAAAATGGATAACAGCAGCGTGTCTTAGATGCTCCGATCAGCGCTGTATAAGGTATATTGATGCTGAAATCAGCTGTGGCTCTTTTAGTGATTTTCCGTATGAGCGAAATCTAAATGTGTGCCCTGTTGATGCGATTAAATGGAACTTTGAAAAAGAACTGCCTGAAATAGAGAATGGCAAATGCATCGGCTGTGGTCTATGTGCTGCTCGTTGTCCTGTAGGTGCTATTTTTAAGGCGGATAATAAAATGAAAGTTTCCGCTCCGGAGTCAGACGATTACATTGATCTGCCCATCAATTACGAGAATCTTGTAAAGCATAAGTATTTTGTTCAGGAAGTGGACAAAATCTATTGGAACCACCAATTTCAAAAGGAAAGCGACCGCATTATGGAAGAAATTTACGAAAAAATTTCTCACTATGATGGGCGTTCAATGGTTCCTAATGTATTGGTTAGAAATCTGATTATTGCCTTAAATCATGAATGTGCTATCAGCAGAGCCGGCGATATTTATACGAGAATGGATGCTGTCTATTCCAGTAAAATTAAGCCTAAGTGCAGCGGTGTAGTTGAAATCGAATTTGGTAGGGACACTTTGGAGGCATCCAGAGGTATTTTGGATGACATAGCTGTTATGCATTCCAGAAATAATTTGGGCAAAAAGGATAACGCAGCCCTTGTTGTGTGCCTTTCTTTCCCAAACAAACGTCAAGGATATTTCCAGGTAATAAAAGATATACACCGGGTCTTGGACCTCAAGATACAGACCATATCACTGGGGGCATTACTGTTGTTAGTGTGGAACGGGGCAGCTGTAAACTTCCTTTCCCGTGAGTTCTATGTTGATTTTGATAATCTAAGCATTCGTGGCATTACTGAGTTCAGATTGAATAGGCATGTGCTCTTGAGCGAAGGTAAGCTTGGTATATTGGAACCTGAAAAATAGTCACTTTGCAAAGCAAGCAATTTGTTGATAAACATTGCTTGCTTTGCTTATATAATTCGTTTGATTGGAGGAAAAAATATGATGCAAATCGACAGTGCAATACTGGCTACCGACAAAGTGATCTGTAAAAATATCAGTAGATTTGATGACTCAGAACGTGGGTTATTGAGCCAGAATATTTTGGCTCAATTACGCAATTTTGTTGAATATATTGCAGATAAAGTATATGCTGGCGGCTCAGACCTCGATCCCAATAATTATGCTCTAAATGTTGAAGCGTTGAAGCATTTGCAAACAAGAGGAGACCTCCGTTTTTTACACCAATTTCATGAGCTTCTTCAAAAGTCGGTGTCTCATTATACTTTAGATGAAAATGGTTCTGAGAGACTAATGCTGAAGTATTATGAGTATCTTCTGAAAATAAAAATCTTTCTTAATGATACATATGGGCTTCATGTTCTGGATAATATTGAGGATTTTCCCTTGGATACGGATACAGAACTGTCAGAGTATCATGAGAAAATTGTAGAAAAGATTTGTTATCCAAGCCCAGGATGTTCAACAAGCACATATTCAGATAGATACTATATCCAAAAAATTAAGCCATTCTTTGTGAATCAGCGAATATACTATGAAGTTACATTTACTGCGGCGAACAGTAAAATGAGCAAATTTGACCGAGTAATCGCCTTTTCACGTTATGAAATACTAAGTAACTATGCGGTGAAACTGTCGATTCGTAATGATTCGATCAATGTTTTAGGAAAAGATATGACCATCCAAGTTATCGACGGCTGGAATGTATCAATACGCCCCTGTGAATTAGATAACTTTGCAGATATTATCGGAGATCATTCTAAAATCAATGCTGGGACAAAAGAGTATACCGAATTGATGCGATTTCTAACGGAAATAAAAATGCCGCTATCAGAGCTGGTTGTATGCTCGGAACAGTATTATAGTTTTGTGAAAAATCAGATTACGAGTCAGACAAGAACGTCTCATATCTTCGATGTACTTGATCAGTGTAGGGAGCTAATCTTATCCAACAAGCCTGGATGCAACATTCTTAAATATCTACTGTACCATTTGAATAACAGAATTATCAAGTGGCAACGTTGGAATGATGGCTGCCCGCTGTTGTCGGGGCTAAATTTAAGTTATGGATGTATTCCATTTGATAAAATGCCGTTTTGTACGTCATTGAGAAACCATAACCCACGCATATATGATTTGCTGGACTGCCTATCGGAAAAAGATAGAGAACATGAGCTGTTCGCACGCCAAATCCAAAATAACACAGAAATAGAAGGGATGTTGTTCACAGCCAAAAAGGATATAGTAGGTTTTGATAATATTGATGCGTTGATTAGTACATACAATCGCAAGCTATATCTTCCCAAACACGAACACAGAAAGCTGATGACTTTTCATGATTTTGTGTACATCAAAGGATATGCGGATGATAGCGCATTCATAATTCAAAAATTACGAGATCTGACGACAAGCGGAATTGCACAATATACTGGCTCTGTTGATTCTTGGATGAACAAAGGCTCATATTCTATTGATTCTCCAGAGAAAAGAGAAGCATTGCGAAATATGTTTGCAAAATCGCAAGTTGCGCTTATTTATGGTTCAGCAGGAACGGGGAAATCCACGCTAATCAATCATATTTCGAACTTCTTTTCCAACCAGAAAAAGCTGTATTTGGCGAATACGCATCCAGCAGTAGACAATATGCGCAGGAAAGTAACCGCCAGCAACAGAGAGTTTAATACAATCGCAAGCTTTATTTCCGAAAAGAATCAGCACACAGAATGTGATGTTCTTATTATTGATGAGTGCAGTACGGTGAGTAATTCTGATATGCGAAAAGTGTTAGAAAAGGCTACGTTCAAGCTTTTGGTTCTTGTCGGAGATGTTTATCAGATTGAATCAATCTATTTTGGAAACTGGTTTGATATTGCACGCAATTTCATTTCCAAAGACTCTATCTTTGAACTAACGCATCCATATAGAACACAAAATAGAAACCTTCTGACTGTTTGGGAAAGAGTTCGTAATCTGGACATTGCAATTTTGGAGCCTATGGTTAAGAGCAAATATTCCGTCCGTTTGGATGAATCAATTTTCTCCCATGCAGAGGAGGATGAAATTATTCTCTGCTTGAATTACGACGGATTGTACGGAATTAACAACATCAATCGCTTCTTACAGAACAGTAATCCGAGTCCGGCAATTCAGTGGGGCATCGGTTTGTATAAAGTTGGCGATCCCGTATTGTTTAATGAATCAGACCGCTTCTCTCCATTGATTCACAACAATTCGAAGGGGCGTATTGTAGGTATTACCACAGAGGAACTGAAAATTTGGTTCGAAATCGAATTGGATTGTGCGATCAATGAATTGGATGCGTGGGGATATGATTTTGAATTGATGGATGTATCTGAAAGCGGAAATTCTATAATCAAATTCAGCGTCGATAAATATAGAAGCACAGATGAAGATGATGATTATTCTGACACGGTCGTTCCATTTCAGGTTGCTTATGCGGTATCTATCCATAAAGCTCAAGGTTTGGAATATCGTTCTGTGAAAATTGTAATCACTAACGAAACAGAGGAACGCATTACACACAATATTTTCTATACTGCAATCACTCGTGCAAAAGAAAATCTAAAAATCTATTGGAGCCCGGAAACAGAAAAAAGTGTATTGGGGAGATTGGAAGTTAGAGATTCCAGACGAGATGCCAATTTGCTAAAGCAGCTATATTCTCTGTAATTTGCATGGTGTATTTTTGTATTAAACTTGTCTGCAACACCCTAACATTTTTCTGGGGAGTTGCAGATTACATAGGCTAATAGAAATCTCATTATACAAAGCGCACTGATTGCTTTTTCTGAATTTTCTATAAAATAATGATAAGAAAAGCGTTCAGAATGAACGAGTAGCCATCAATGAAATTGGTGTCAAAGGGTTCCGGGGATGCTTCACCGGCAAGCCATTTTTAGAAAATGACCGAAGGACGATTTTTCAAAAATGAGGAAAGTGGTACCGCTTTCCCCTGCTTGCCAAGTTGTTTCCGGACCTTTTGAACCAGTTGCATTTGATGTCGATGGGTACCAGGGAGATTTCCCTGACAAGCTATTTTGCAAATTGAGCCGAAGGAGAAAATACAAAAATGAGCAAAGTGCTATAACTTTGCCCTGCTTGCCAGTTTTCTTCGCACAATGTGACTTGTGCCCAACTTGGGTACAAGTGCGGATTAACTTCTGCTCAAATTGGGCAGAAGTCGAATTCGGAACTTCCGCCCAATTCGGGTGGAGGTGTACCGGCTTTTTATTCCCAACTTGGGAATAATTTTGCCCATATATTATGAGCGTTACAAATTGGCAAGCAGTGCAAACCTGTACAGGTTTACTCATTTTCTTGATTTCCCCTCTGGGTCAATCTTCGTAAATTGCTTGTTGGGGAAGCATCCCCAATCCCTTTTGAACGCCACCTGTGGTGTCGGCTGCGCATTCATTCTGAATACTTTTACTTACTGACTTCTGCGCAATTTGCATAGAAGTTCAATTTTCCATAAACGAAAAAATGAAAACATGGGAGAAGTTTCCCATGATTATTTATGTGATGTATGGCAATCCACTTCCCAACAATTTGTCGGGAAGTCCTGTGGGCAATGCGCCCACAAGTAACAAAAGTGGCAATGCTCGGATACAACTTCATCCCAAGTTGGGTGAACAACTTCGTGCCAACTTGGCACAAAGTTAAAAATAAAGGAAACAGAAAAACGAAAATCACTTCGACATAATTTGTGTCGAAGTTGAAGGTATGGGCTTTATGCTTGTGGACAGGTTAGCCACAAGACTGCTCAGGTACTTTTTGAAAATTAACTTCGTCCCAAGTTGGGATGAAGTTCTGCGGTGCAACTTGCACCAAAGCAAGGCGTGAAGATTTTGCGTTGTAAATTCCTAACGAGGAGACTGGAATTTCGTAAATTTCAAAATGACTTCTGGACAATTTGTCCAGAGGTATCATCATGCTTCAATTAGAAAATCAAAAATATCCTTACTACAACTTACGGCAAAATGAAAATCTGCTATTAGCTGCCTGTTCTCAACTTTGGGATATGCTCTTTAGCTGAACTTGACAAGATTGCTTATTTCGACATTTCATGCTATGATAGTCACAGATGAAAATTAAATACTGCTTCATACAAGATTTTATTGATGGGCAAGCCCCATATTTATACAAACATATTTTTAGTCAGTCCGAATTGTCGGAGCTGTTACATGGAAGCATCAAGTCAGATACAGAATCTTCTTGTGTCTGTTGTTGGTGCATCTGTGTAGCAGTTTTTTTCATTATCTGACTTTGAACCAAGTTGGTCCGAGGTCAGAACCACAGACAGAAACGGAGGGAACTATTTGATTGCAGTAATTCACAGAGGACAAAAATTCAAAGAGACTATGGAAGCTTTTCAGCAGAAACGAGCAGAGTTTATCGCACAGGGAATCAGAAGTTTTGACGCAGAAACCTTGTATGTGTTTCTGGAATGGATTCGTGGCAACGGCCACAAACTTGATAGAATAACTGGGATGGCGGTATGATATGAGCGGAGGTGACTACCCATGAAGAAACAGAGAAAAAATGAAAAAGATAATCGTGGTGTTGCGATATACGCCCGTAAATCCCGAATCACCAACAAGGGTGACAGTATCGGTGTTCAGTTCAAACAATGTGCGGATTACGCCAAAAAGGAATTGGGGTTGGATGAGGAGTATGAATTTTTACAATACGAGGACAAAGGACTCAGCGGATATTTTTCAGACAGACCGGATTTTCAGAGAATGCTGCATGATGTGCAGGACGGAAAAATCAAAGCAATCGTATGTTACAAGCTGGATCGTGTCGGCAGAAAAACAGCCGACCTAATCCGCCTGATGGATTTCTTGGAAATGTACCATGTTGACCTGCTGATTTGCTCAAACGGTATCAATACTGCCAGCGGACTCTATAAAATCTTCATTCAGATATTTGCGGTCATTGCGGAATTTGAAAGGGATACTCTGACAGAAAGAATTGTAGATAATATGATGGAACTTGCAAAGGACGGACGATGGCTCGGCGGCAATACACCGATGGGATTTACTGTCCGTCGTGTAACAACCGGAAGTGGTAAGGGAAAATCAGCATACAGCTACTTAGAAAGTCTGCCGGAAGAAAAACGCATGGTTCAGCGTTTGTATGAAATCTTCAGAACTACTCGCAGCATCCAGAGTACTGCAAAACAGATGAATGAGGAAGGATTCCACACTCCTTCCGGTGCTGCATTTAACGCATCCACCACAAGATTAGTTTTGAGAAATCCCATCTATTGTACTGCTGATAAACACAGCTATGATTATTTCATCGACCATGACGGTAATGTGTTTGGAGACATGACAGAGTTTGACGGAACTCACGGATTGTCGGCTTACAATAAAACTGATCAGGAAAAGTATGAAGGCAGTGACAGCACATTTATCTCTCCGAAATATGTTCAGACCATTGAAAGCAAGCCTGTTAGCGAGTGGATTATTGCGGTTGGAAGGCATGAAGGCTTTATTCCAAGTGAACAATGGATTGAAGTGCAGGAACTTCTTGATGCGATTGCAGAGAAATACAATCGACCTCATAGAAAGACCAACGCATTGTTGGCGGGGCTGGCGCATTGTCCTCACTGTGGCAGACGATTGAGTGTAATTTCCGAGTCCGACCGTTGGACGAATGGAAAGCCTCGATTTAAATATGTTTGTCCCGGTTATCGTAAAAAGGAATGTAATTTCAAAGCGGTAGATGGCGTTCTTCTGGACGAATTTGTGGTACAGCAGTTATCTGAACTATCGGATGAAAACAGCGAGCATTTCAGAAGTATTCTGGAAATCAAGATTGAGGAAGTCTTGGAGCAGTCACAGACGGTACAGGAACACAATCTCATTAAAAAGAAACGTGACAAGCTGAAAGCAGATATTGCTGCGCAGACAAGAAATCTGCGAGAAGCAGATGGCAGTATCAAGCAATTTATTCAAGAGGATTTGCAAAATCTGGCTGAAGAACTGAGGGAAGCGGAGCGGCAGATTTCAAAACTGGATGAAGGCAGAAAGAACAATATGATTGCCATCCGTGACTTGGAAATGACAAAAGAAAGGCTGCTCTCCTTTGCAGAATATGCAAAGGATGCGCAGCCGGAGATTCTGGTCACTTTGATCCAAACTATTGTAGAAAGAATTTATATTGTGGATAAGGATGACGAGCGTTACTGCCACATCTTTATCAAAGGCTGTTCCGGAGAAGATTACACCGGCTTCTTCCAGACAGCCGGTTACATAGAGCAAAAAACTACCCCTGTGTGTGATTCAGAACAGTATTGCATTCACTCCAAAGTATAGACGAAAAATAATTTATAATCAATACAAAGCTGATATTAGGGATATTATAAAACAGTTGTGCTCTTACAAAGGGGTGGAAATTATTGAAGGGCATCTTATGCCCGATCATATCCATATGTTAGTTAGTATACCGCCAAAATACAGTGTTTCCAGCTTTATGGGATATTTAAAGGGGAAGTCCGCACTTATGATATTTGATAGGCACGCAAATTTAAAGTATAAATTTGGAAATAGGTATTTTTGGAGAGAAGGATATTATGTAAGTACAGTAGGGGTAAATGACACCACAGTACGTAAATACATCCAAGAACAGGAAAGATATAATTTAAAGAAGGATTTGACTATTGGCATGCACAGACAGAATTAGATTCTGTTGCTGCGTGGTATAATGAAAAAAATGGATTTTAGATACTGAGTCCGGAAAATGTTAAAAACAAGTTGTTCTAAACAGGATTTTATAAAAACTATAAAATTCATGGTAACAAAAGAAGGTCATGTAGGCGATATTCTGTTTTTTGCTGCACAGAATATCTGTGAGAGACATCTTAGGTGCTTGATATAAAAAAAATACCGCACAAACAGAACCCCCCATCCGGAAAGGGTTTGATTCCGGATGGGGGTTCTTATATTACTTATAGAGTATCTATGAGTGACCGTGATTAGAACAGACCTGTGATCTTTCCGCTTTCGTCTACATCGATCTTCTCTGCAGCCGGAACTTTTGGAAGACCAGGCATGGTCATGATCTCGCCTGTCAGAGCTACGATAAAGCCTGCACCAGCGGAGATCTTAAGGTTACGTACTGTTACCTCAAAGTCTGTAGGAGCACCGAGCTTAGTCTGGTCGTCTGTGAGGCTGTACTGTGTCTTGGCAACACAGATCGGGCAGTTGCCGAATCCAAGATCTTCAAGCTGTTTAGCCTGTTTCTGAGCATTTGCTGTGAGAACAACTCTCTTGCCGCCGTAGATCTTCTGAACGATCTGGTTCAGTTTGTCTTCGATGGAGCCTTCCAGCTCATAGGAATATGTGAAATCGTTTGGCTCTTCTACAAGACGAATTACTTCTTCTGCAAGTTTGATTCCGCCTTCGCCGCCTTTTGCCCATACTTCAGAAAGAGCTACGTTTACACCGAGTTCTTTACATTTAGCTTCTACAAGATCAAGCTCTGCCTTGGTATCTGTCGGGAAAGCATTGATAGCAACTACACATGGAAGTTTGTATACATTTGTGATATTGCTTACATGTTTCAGCAGGTTCGGGAGACCTCTTTCAAGAGCTTCCAGGTTCTCATTGTTAAGGTCAGCTTTGGCAACACCGCCGTTGTATTTCAGAGCGCGGACAGTTGCAACTACAACAACAGCGTTTGGTTTCAGACCTGCCATACGGCATTTAATATCAAGGAATTTCTCTGCTCCAAGGTCAGCGCCGAATCCGGCCTCTGTGATCGCATAGTCAGCAAGCTTCATAGCCATTTTGGTAGCTGTTACGGAGTTACATCCATGAGCGATGTTAGCGAATGGTCCGCCATGAACGATTGCCGGAACGTGTTCAAGTGTCTGAACCAGGTTTGGTTTCAGGGCATCTTTCAGAAGAGCTGTCATAGCGCCTTCAGCGTGAAGATCACCAGCTGTTACCGGTTTCTGCTCGGAAACTTTACCATATGTATATCCGATGATGATTCTGGAAAGACGTTCTTTCAGGTCTTTGATATCACTTGCAAGACAGAGAACTGCCATGATCTCGGAAGCAACGGTGATGTCATAGCCGTCTTCACGAGGCATTCCGTTTGTCTTTCCGCCAAGGCCGTCTACTACGTTACGAAGCTGACGGTCATTCATGTCAACACATCTTCTCCATGTAATCTTTCTTGGGTCGATGTTAAGAGCGTTGCCCTGGAAGATATGGTTGTCAATCATTGCTGCAAGAAGGTTGTTAGCTGCGCCGATCGCATGGAAGTCGCCTGTGAAATGAAGGTTGATGTCTTCCATAGGAACAACCTGTGCATGTCCGCCGCCTGCTGCGCCGCCTTTTACGCCGAATACCGGTCCGAGAGACGGCTCACGAAGAGCTACCATAACGTTTTTGCCAAGTTTCTGCATACCGTCTGCAAGACCTACGGTAGTAGTAGTTTTTCCTTCGCCGGCTGGTGTCGGGTTGATAGCGGTAACAAGGATCAGTTTGCCGTCCTGTTTATCAGTTTCTTTCAGAAGATTGTAGTCGATTTTTGCTTTGTACTTGCCGTACTGCTCCAGATATTTTTCGTCGATACCTGCTTTTGCAGCAATTTCAGTAATTGGTTTCATTTCGCATTCCTGTGCGATTTCGATGTCACTCTTGAATCCCATAAGTTTGTTCTCCTTTCATAAACGGAAGCCCCGGTAAAAAAAGGGCAGTATCTGAAGGTAAATCAAATACTGCCCAGACGGTCGGCCTCACTGCTCTCCGATTCCCCTGTGGTTTTCCACGTTTCCGTCAGTTGTCAGAGATGTTTTAAATTGATGATGAAATATTACCATATTAATTAGTATTTGTCAATGGTTTGTCAAAAAATTATCAAAATTTTATGTTGTATTTGTATACTGAGATGGAGTGCAGTTGAGCTGGTTTGTATACACTGCACAAGAAATGATGCCATTTTGTGAAGTGAAGTTTTTGTTTCCAGAGAGCTGCCTGGAAGTTTCTGCAAGCTTGTTAAGAAACCGGCAGGAGTAGAAGAGCCTAATGTTAATAAGCTCTTCCTGTAAAAATACAAACGGTTCTTGGCCGCATGATAAATTCGCCTGTAATTCTGGTTTCCTGCCCCTGGGGATAGAAATATCTTCCCTGGCCGTCACCATAGGTATTGACGCTTAAATACCAGGCGCCCCGTTTGTGCAGATCGGGAAGAGTGATCCTTACGTCTTCCCAGTAGGTATTGACACAGATGCAGACCAGATCGTCCCTGCCTTTTTCTTTGTCATAGCCGGCAAAGCTGACAGTGAAGGTACGGGCATCTCTGGGAATGGTCATATCTTCGGCATTGATATTGTGCGTGTGCAGAGAGTCCATACCGCAGACTGCGTCGGGCAGTTTTTTGCGGATCACAAGATGTTCTTTTCGGTAAGCGATCATGAATTTAAAAAATTCAAAAAGATCCCGGTTTTTTTCCAGAAGACTCCAATCCAGCCAGGATATCTCATTATCCTGACAGTAACTGTTGTTGTTTCCGAATTTTGTATTTCCGAATTCATCTCCGGCAAGGAACATAGGAGTTCCCCGACTGCACAAAAGAACTGCACAGGCATTACGGATCATGCGATAACGAAGCTTCAGTACTTCGGGATCGTCGGTTTCGCCTTCTGCACCGCAGTTCCAGCTCCGGTTGTCGTTGGAACCGTCGGTGTTATCCCAGCCGTTCATTTCATTATGCTTGTCATTATAGGCGTAAAGATCATACAGGGTAAAGCCATCGTGACAGGTAAGGAAATTGACACAGGAATTATAACCGGCATAATTTCCCTTGGGATTGTCATAATAGCCGCCGTAAAGATCTCCGGAGCCTGAAATACTCCATGCGGCGTCCCAGGACTGCCAGCAGTCGCCTTTCAGGAAGCCTCTGAGAGAATCCCGATACCGTCCGTTCCATTCTGCCCAACGTCCGCTTGCAGGGAAGCTTCCGACCTGATACATGCCGCCGGCATCCCATGCCTCTGCGATCAGTTTGACATTACGGAGAAGAGGGTCGGAGGCAAGCGTGCGGAGCAGAGGCGGATTGTTCATGGGAGAACCATCCTCATTTCGGCCAAGGATACTTGCCAGATCAAAACGGAAACCGTCTACCCGGTAATTTACAGTCCAGTAACGGAGACATTCAAGAATCATCTGCTGAACCACCGGATGGTTGCAGTTCAGGGTGTTTCCGCAGCCGCTGAAGTTGTAATAGTTTCCGTCTGGGGTCAGCATGTAGTAGATGTTGTTGTCAAAGCCCTTGAAGCAGAAGGTCCTTCCAAGCTCGTTTCCCTCGGCAGTATGGTTAAATACCACGTCCAGAATCACTTCAATCCCATTGTCATGGAGGGCTTTGATGAGAGTTTTCAGTTCCGTTCCCTCACGGTTGTATTCATTGACAGATGTGTAGCTGGTATTGGGAGCAAAAAAGCTGACCGTATTATAGCCCCAGTATTCCAGAAGGCGGCTGCCGTTTATCTCCCGGGCATTCATGGTTTCGTCAAATTCAAAAATAGGCATCAGTTCAACAGCGTTGACTCCAAGCTCTTTCAGATAGGGAATCTTTTCCATCAGTCCGGCAAAGGTTCCGCGGTTTTGGACACCGGAGGTTTCATGCTCTGTAAATCCTCTTACATGAAGCTCGTAAATAATAAGATCGCTGAGCTCTCTCTGTGACTGCGGCATATCACCCCAGTTAAAGGAATCCTTTACCACACGGGCATGGTAGGTAGGCTCCCAGTGTGTTCCCCAGATCCTCTGACCTGAAACCGCTTTGGCATAAGGATCCAGAAGAATATTTTTTTTGTCAAAAAGCAAGCCTTTATCCGGATCCCAGGGACCGTCCACCCGGTAGGCATATTCAAAATCCCGGATATCCAGACCATAAACGATCATGGAATATACATCCCCGATCTTATAGGCTTCGGGAAAGGGAAGAACGGCAAATGGCTCTTCTTCCGCATTGTGGAACAGCAGAAGTTCACAGGCTGTCCCCCCGCAGGTGTGTATGGTAAAGTTTACGCCGTTCTGAAGCGGTGTGGCGCCGTTCAGGTCAAACATTCCCGGACTGACAGGAAAACCGGCGATCTCCCCGGTAGGATAAACCTCAAGGGGATATTCGGAAATAAATTTCTGATTATAGGAATTCATGGTAAGCTCCTCCCTGTTTTATTCCTGAAAAAGTTCTTCGCATTTCTGCAGTATTTCCTGATTTCTTTTTTCATAATCGACATTCATGGTATGGATCTCTCCCCGAAGGAACATTTCCATTCCCTGCACCAGCCCGTCTTCACTGTTTGGAAGAAGGGTGCCGCCGTATTCTGTCATGATGGAATGGGGACCATTGACATCACAGGAAGCGACAGGGACTCCCAGGATATCTGCCTCCAGAACGACGAGTCCAAGCCCTTCATAGTAGGAGGAGAGCAGAAAAAAGTCGCAGGCTTTCAGAATCGGCATGGGATTACTCAGAGACCGCAAAAGAACGATATGATGCCCGGACTTCATGGAAGCTGCCAGAGAGCAGGTCTGTTCATATAAATGTCCCATTCCGCCGATGATAATCAGCCATGTGTCCGGATGTTCGCTGTAAAAGCGGTCAAAGGCACGAATCAGGCGTTCATGGCCTTTTTCCGGAGAGTATCTTCCAATATTGATGAATTTACGATCACTGCTTTTCATGATTTCCTGAAATTTTTCAAAGGAGACGGTAGATTCTGTAGTCTTATCAAAGGAAATCTGTTTTTCTGCCTGAGCGCGGATGCGGTTAAAATCCACATAATTGGAAATAACCCGTATTTTTTCCGGTTGTCCCCCGATGCGTTCGGCAGCGCCCCGGATATCTTCGCCAACGGGGATGACATGTTCATAGGATGCATAAGCTTTTTCCAGAAGAGGACGGCTTGGACTGTGTTTTTCTGCAAGTTCCATTTCCATATCATTGTGGGCAAAAATTGTACGGATACATGGAGCTTTTTCCAGAAGAGCGATCATATAATTTTCATAGCCGTCATAGTGAATCACATGGTCAAAGGAAACACAGCCGAAATGCTTTTTCCATTCTCTGTCATAGGCTTTATCCAGACGTTTTCCGATGCCAAAAGCAGTGATGCCGGATTTCAGGTAGATAAGCTGTGCAGCAGCAGTTATCACGTCAAGGTTCATCTCAGTTGCCAGAGGGTAGAAATGATAGCCATCCGGAACATCCTGGAGCCGTTCCGGATCCTCCTTGAGAGAGAGGGAACGGTATGAGATATAGTAGTCGCATTTTTTGGGATCCAGATTGCGTATAAGGCTGTAAAAAGCAGCGGTTATCCCATTAGGCTGGAGACTTCCTGCATACAGAAGGACTTTTTTCTTTCTGGCGCCGGGCATAGTGATTTCCTGACAGATTTTTTCTCCTAAAAATACATGACGGCAGATATTTCTGGTGGCGTTTGCCTGCTCAAAAGTGGCATATTTTTGGAGAAAGGCATCGTCCGGATGTCCGGAGTCTCTGTTCAGCTCTTTTATCAGTTCATCAGGGGTATGTACCACCGGGAAAGGGTAGGAGGAAATATCTTCATACATTCCACGGTGCTCCTGATATTGTTTAAGGTCGTAGGCAAACAGCAGAATCCTTCGGCCGGTTACTGCAAAATCATACATAACACTGGAGTAATCGGTGATCAGCACATCACAGGCGTTTAGAATCTCATAGGTATCATATCCTTTCGGGAAGGGACGGATATGGCTGTAAGCGCTGATATCCAGAAGGCTCTGTACAAAGGGATGAAGCTTTACAAGGATGATCTGTTTTTCGTTTAGCTGCGCATCCATAAAGCTAAGGTACTCCTTGATCTGTTCTACATGAGTTTTTTCCTGAACAGAACTGGAAGTGCCGCGGAAGGTAGGCATGTAAATGCTTAACTGAATACCTGCATAGCCCAGGTCTTCTTTCAGACGGGCACCCTGTTCAGGGTGAAAAAATATGCAGTTTCTGGGATATCCTTCATGGAGAATGGTTCCCTGATAAAGCTCTTTCAGATTATAGGCTCCGGACATTTTATCTTCCATATAAAGATTCGGAAAGGTAAGATAATCAGACTGGAGAAGATTACGCATTACATTTCCTGTATCGTAACGTTCCGAAGGGTTATCCTGTCCCATATGTTTCAGAGGCGTTCCATGCCATACGTTCAGGATGGTCTGACCGTCTTTTTTTATATAACGACCCGGGAAGGTGGTGTCTGTAATCAGCCAGCCGGCTTTTGCAAGGTGATAATAGTAGGAAGGCAGACGGGTGGTTATGATGTCGTTTACAGAAATGTGATACCGGTCAAGCTTCTGGAGAATCTGCTCTTTTTTATTCTTCTGTACTGCCAGGACTTTGCGGAAGCCCTGATATTCCGGGTTGGAAAGCTCCTTTAAAATAGCCAGGATATTACTTTCAAGGGCAAGACCGCTTCTGGAAACAATAAGAATTTCCTTTTTATCGACAGGGACTTTTTCGTAAAAGGTGTTATAAAAAGGATACCAGGTGCCGTTTTTTAATTTTTTCTTTACTTTTGTAGTGAATGAACCCATAAAATTACCGCCTTAAAAACTTTTTATTGATCGTTTGTAAGATGAAGTTTGTCAAGTACATAAAATAACAGACTGAGGATCATGGCAACTACACATGCCAGAACCATTCCGGTCAGTTTTACATTTCCAAGATTCAGGGCAATGCCGGAAAGACCTACGATAAATACTACAGAAGTCAGCGCCAGATTACGGGACTTTCCGTAGTCTACATGATTGTCAACCAGCATTCGCAGACCGGAAGTTCCGATCATACCGTATAATAAGAAAGAAATACCTCCGATCACAGGGCCGGGGATGGTGTTGATCAGCGCCGCAAGCTTGCCCATAAAGGAACAGCAGACAGAAAGTACAGCGGCTCCTCCGATTACCTGGACGCTGTAAACCTTTGTCATTGCCATTACTCCTATGTTTTCTCCGTAGGTGGTGGTAGGTACGGATCCTACAAGGCCGGAGAGAGTAGTGGAGAAGAAATCTGCAAAAAGGGAGCGATGCAGTCCGGGTTCCTTCAGAAGGTCTTTGCCTACGATTTTTCCGGTTACAATCTGATGTCCGATATGCTCCGAGGTTACCAGAAGCAGAGCCGGAAGTATGGTCAGGATTGCTTCAATATGAAAACGTGGAGTCTGGAAGTTGGGCAGGGCAAAGAAAGAAGCTTCTTTTACTGCCTGAAAATCCAGGATTCCGCAGAAACCTGCAGCAGCATATCCGGCAATAATGGCGATCAGGATAGGGATGACGGAAAGAAATCCCCGAAACAGGATCTGTCCGAAGACTGCTACACCAAGGGTTACCAGAAATACAATCACATTTTTCATATCTACCGTTTCGTCTAAAAGTCCTGCTGTGCCGGCAGCGCTTCCTGCAAGCTCCAGACCGATCAGAGCGACAACCGGTCCCATCGCCGCGGTAGGCAGCACAATGTCGATCCAGCTGGTTCCACATTTACGGATGATCAGAGCGACACCCATGCCCGCAATACCAAGCACTACGAAACCGCCAAGTGCGTATTCATAACCGAATTTTGATGCAACAAGAAGTCCGGGGGACAGAAATGCAAAGCTGGATCCCAGATAGGCTGGCGCTTTTCCTTTTGTGATAAGGATGAACAGAAGTGTTCCGATTCCATTCATAAGGAGTACAATGGCAGGATTGATGCCAAACATAAAGGGAACCAGAACAGAGGCGCCGAACATGGCAAACATGTGCTGGATGCTTAACGGGATTAAAAGCTTTACAGGTACCTTATCTTCGACTTGAATTATTTGTTTTTCCACTCTTTTCCTCTCTTTCTCGTATAAACACGATGTAATCGGAAATATTATAGCATAGTGTATGATCTTCTGTAAAAGAAAATACAGAAAGAGGGCAGGAAAACGCCTGTTTTTCGCGGTTTTTTCGTGATTGAAAAAAAATTAAAAAAATGTCAAAAAAAGTGTTGACTTTTACAGAACCCTATAATATAATATGTCTTGCGTCAAACGAACGCAGAAAATTAAATACCGTTTACGGGGTGTGGCTCAGCTTGGCTAGAGCGCCTGGTTTGGGACCAGGAGGCCGCAGGTTCGAATCCTGTCACCCCGATGCTGTAAACAACTTTTACCGTTTCAGCGAATATGCGGGTGTAGTTCAATGGTAGAACACCAGCCTTCCAAGCTGGATACGTGGGTTCGATTCCCATCACCCGCTTCTCTGTAAAAAGAGAAATGTGTCTGTAGCTCAGCTGGATAGAGCAACGGCCTTCTAAGCCGTGGGTCGGGGGTTCGAATCCCTTCAGGCACGCTGTGGTGGGTATAGCGCAGTTGGTTAGCGCGCCAGATTGTGGCTCTGGAGGCCCAGGGTTCGAATCCCTGTATCCACCCTTTCGCCTTTGGGCTATCGCCAAGCGGTAAGGCACAGCACTTTGACTGCTGCATTCGTTGGTTCGAATCCAACTAGCCCAGTCCATTATGGGGTATTAGCTCAGTCGGTAGAGCACTTGACTTTTAATCAAGTTGTCCGGGGTTCGAATCCCCGATGCCTCATTGCATCTGTAGAAATACAGATGCTTTTTTTCTTAATGTATACATCCGCCATTGCGGATGATACAGAAAATTTCATATGTTTATGCGGGCATGGCGGAATTGGCAGACGCGCCAGATTTAGGTTCTGGTGTCTACGACGTGCAGGTTCAAGTCCTGTTGCCCGCAGCCTAAAAGCCGGGGAAAGTTCCCCGGCTTTTTACAGATATTGGATCTCTGCTGAGATATGTCCATTTTCATTGATGTCCAGCACGGCATAGCTGGGCTTGCGGTTTCGCTGACGTGGGAAAGAAAGGCTTCCGGGATTCAGCACAAGCACTCCGTCAATCTCTTCCAGGACAGGACGGTGGATATGCCCGAAACATACACAGTCACAGTTCCTGGAGTGTGCTTCATCTACGATTCTGGAGAAGTCCATAGATACGCCATAATAGTGACCGTGGCTGATAAGAATCCGGTGTCCGGCAATGGAAAGCTCATCTTCTCTGGGAAGGTCAGAGAAAAAGTCGTTATTTCCGGAGACAATGGTGCAGGGACATTCGGCAAGTGCTTCGATAAAAAATTCCCGGCCTTCCACATCGCCGCAGTGGATCAGCATGTCAAAGGGCTGCTCTCTTAAGACTGCCCGCTCCAGATTTCCGTCACGGCCGTGGGTATCGCTGACCACAAGAATTCTCATCGAAGCTCATCCTTAATAGCGCGCAGAGCCTTCCCTCTGTGGCTGATCTTGTTTTTTTCTTCCATGGAAATTTCAGCAGAGGAGCAGCCGTATTCCGGAAGATAAAAGATGGGATCGTAGCCGAAGCCGTTTTCCCCTTTTTCTTCATAACCGATTCTTCCCTCCATAGCGGCGTGGACTGTTTTTACTGTACCGTCAGGGAAAGCAGCGGCAATGACACAGACAAAACGTGCGGTTCTCTGTTCATCGGGAACTCCCTCCAGTCTTTGGATCAGGCTGGCGTTTTTGATCCGGTAGGAGGTGTCTTCTCCCATATAGCGGGCAGAATAAATGCCGGGTTCTTTGTTCAGGTAGTCAATCTCCAGTCCGGAATCATCTGCAAGGACGATCTCTCCGGTAAGCTGGCAGATGGCTTTTGCCTTGATGATGGCATTTTCTTCAAAGGTGCTTCCATTTTCATCGATATCAGCAGTAATGCCTGCGTCTTTCAGGGAAAGAAGCTCGATATCCAGATCTCCAAGGATCTCGCGGATCTCCTTCATTTTTCCTTCATTACCTGTGGCAAAAATTACTTTTTTCATGGATTTACATTCCTCCTTGGCGGCTTGGGACCCAGAAACTGGTAGTAGTAGGTTTTTAACATTCCGTTGTAAATTTTGCGGTTTTTGTCTGCTTTTCTTCCGATGTCATTTTCGGCTTTATCATAGGAAGTGATCAGATACATGGACCATTTGTCCAGACGGGCAAAGCTTTCGCCGATTTCCCGGTAAAGCTGAGGAAGGGCGGCTTTTTCCTCCAGACGCTCTCCGTAAGGAGGGTTGGTGATCAAAAAACCATAAGGCTTGGGATGGCTCAGATCTTTGACTGCTCTCTGCTGGAAATGGATCAGCCTGTCCACTCCTGCCATTTTGGCATTGGCTCTGGCAGACTTCAGCGCTTCCGGATCAATGTCGTAACCCTGGATGTCTGTTCTGATATCCAGATTTACCCGGTCGTTTGCCTCTTCTATGGCATCATACCAGCATTTGCGCGGGATGATATGCTTCCAGTCCTCGGAAAGAAAGGAACGGTTCATGCCAGGCGCCATATCGGCTGCGATCATGGCTGCTTCGATAGGAAAAGTGCCGCTTCCGCAGAAAGGATCTACCAGGATACGGTCTTTGTTCCATGGTGTCAGCATGATAAGTGCGGAGGCGAGAGTCTCTGTGATCGGGGCCTTTACCGTCATCTGGCGGTAGCCTCTTTTGTGAAGGGATACGCCGGAAGTATCAATGCCGATCGTGGCAACATCTTTCATAAAAGCAACACGGATCGGAAAGCTTGCGCCGTCTTCCGGAAACCAGGAAATGCCATAAACGCCTTTGAGACGCTCTACAATAGCCTTTTTCATAATAGACTGGATATCAGAGGGGCTGAAAAGTGCGCTTTTTACAGAGTTTGCTTTGGCAACCCAGAACTTTCCGTCTTTGGGGATATAGTTTTCCCAGGGAATGGCTTTTGTCTTTTCAAAAAGCTCATCAAAGGTAACGGCTTTGAATTCGCCTGTTTTCAGAAGGATGCGTTCTGTGGTACGCAGGAAGATATTAGCCTGTGGGATTCCGGCGGCATCGGCAAGGAAGGTGACTTTTCCGTCTTCTACCTTACTGATTTCATAGCCGAGATCCAGGATTTCCCGTTTCAGTACAGCCTCCATGCCGAAATGGCAGGGAGCAATCAGTTCCATATATTTCATGGCAGCCTCATTTCTCTGACAGTATTTCCGTCAAAATCTTTAATGGTGAAGCAGTTGCCTTCCAGCACTGCGTAGGTGGGCGGATTTCCTTCTTTTGGGATGGAGACAGAGCCGGGGTTCAGAAGAATATAGCCGTCCATCTGCTCCGCCTTCAGAACATGGGTATGTCCGTGGATCAGGATATCATTTTCCTGAAGGGGAGGCAGATGATCCTGATTGTAGGTATGTCCGTGTGTGGCATAAAAAGTTCTGCCATCAATAGAAAGGATGCAGTAGTCGGCCATGACCGGAAATTCCAGGACCATCTGATCTACCTCTGCCTCACAGTTTCCCCGGACGGCATAGATCCGGTTCTTGTTTTGATTGAGAAGTGCGATGACTTCTTTGGGGGCATATTCCTTCGGGAGGTCGTTTCTGGGACCGTGATAGAGAAGATCGCCCAGAAGAACCAGCCGCTGTGCGTTTTCCTGCTGGAAAGCATCCAGCATTTTGCGACAGTAATATGCCGAACCATGTATATCTGATGCAAACATGTATTTCATCAATGAGTTCTCCTTATTATGGAAGTTTTAAGAAAAATCACTTTCCTGTTCCGAAAATGGATTTTTCCCCTTTACATTATCATGGTTAGGAAGAAATTACAAGATTTCTTCCCCGATAAGCTTCAAAACCGCCGATCACAGAACGGGTACGGTATCCTTTTCGGACAAAAAGACGGGCTGCAGCCATGCTGGATCCGCCTCTCTGGCAGTAAAAGATCAGAAGTTTTTCGCGGGGCAGATCCCTGCAGCAGGATAGTTCCCGATAGGGAAGATTTACAGCTCCCAGAATATGACTTTTTCTGTAAGCATCCGGATCACGGATATCTATAATCAGAGTGTCTGTGCGCCCTACATAATAATCCAGCATTTTTGCGGACATAGTCTCAATGGGAGACATAACAGTGTTCCTTTTTTATTTATCATATGCAGAAAAAAGAAAGGGGTACATGAAAAAATACAGCCAGGAGAGCTGCTGATGCAGTTCTCCTGGCTGTAGGATCATATCATAAGAAGGGAGAAGCGGCTGTTTTTTTAGTATCTGTCGGAATAGCTGTTGTCGTCCGGATTATAAGCATTGGATGCTTTGTTTCGTGAACTGTTTTTGGAACTGTTTTTTGTGCTGTTTTTACCGCAGTTCTGAGCGCTTTTGTCAGTTGCTTTGTTTGTGTTGTTGTTCATTGATTTGTTTTCGGATTCATAATTTTTAGTCATTTTCATTACCTCCTGCTGTAATGTGCTGGATACAACCAGAGAATTTCTGATTGTATTTGTTAACTTTTTTATTACATTCTTTATTATGTTAAAAAAGTTGTAATAATATTCATGAAATCATATTGCTTTTTTTTCCAATTTATATTATAATCGTTGTTGTAAAAAGAATTTACCCTTCAAAAATTTTTTTTACATAACCCCTTATTTAATTATTTATACTCCCCTCGAAACACCCGGTAGCTCCCCTACCGGGTGTTTCTTTTTTCTGTTGGAAAGAGCCTTTGAAAATGTTATAATAGGAATACTTAAAAAAATTGAATACAACAGAAAATAACGTTTATCACATACATAAAGGAGAAAAAGAATGGACGTCCGTGAATTTCAGGAAAAGTTAAAAGAAATGCAGACTCTGGCAAAAGAGCAGGGAAATACGATCCAGGCGGTACAGATCCGTGAAACTCTTGCGGGAATGGATCTCAATCATGATCAGCTTGCCGGTGTTCTGAAATATCTCACCGGTCAGGGCATTAATATAGAAGGAACAGGAATGGAAAGCAGTCCGGATCCTGAGACAGAAAAGAAAAAAATTCCTCTTACACCGGAGGAGGAAGCATATCTGAAGGAATATATGGAAGGCTTGCCGGAAGAGGAGACATTTCCGGAAACGGAAGGGCTTTTTGAACGCCTGTCAGAGGGGAACAGCGAGGCGGTGCAGGTACTTGCGGCAAAATATATGAAAAAAGCAGCAGAACTTGCAGTGGAACTGAATACAGAGGAGATTTTTCTGGCAGATCTGATCCAGGAGGCCAATGTGAGTCTTGTGCAGGCTCTTGGAATGGCAGGAAATGAACTCAGAAATGAGGGATGGCTTTTGGAGCAGGTAAAAAAAGGGATACTGGATGCCTGCAAAGTGCAAAGCCAGAGAAAATTTGAGGATGACAGTCTGGTTGCAAGGGTAGAAAAACTGGAAAGTGCAGTCAGGGAGCTTTCGGAAGATGAAGAGGAGGGCGAAAGTGCTTTCAGCATTGGAGAGCTTGCGGTGATACTGGATATGGATGTAGAGGAGATCCGTGATACACTCCGCCTTACCGGAGATGATAAATAAGCCCGGCTGAATTGTGGTAACAGAGTGCTGTAAGAGTGGTCTGTCAGTTGAAATCTGTCAGTTTTTATGATAGAATAAGCGGAATGGGAGGTGTTTTTATGCAGATCAGAGAATCGGCGGAGGATTATCTGGAAGCGATCCTCGTTCTTTCACAAAAAGGCAGCGGTGTCCGCTCTGTGGATATTGCCTCAATGCTGTCGGTTTCCAAACCCAGCGTCAGCCATGCGATGAAACTTTTGCGGGAGGACGGATACATTGCAATGGATCGCTATGGAACCGTCACTCTTCTTGATAAGGGGGCTGAGATCGCCAACAGGGTTTATGAGAGGCATACAGTCCTCACAAGGATGCTGGAAAGTCTGGGGGTTCCGTCGGAGATTGCGAGAGCCGATGCATGTAAGATGGAGCATGATATCAGCGAAGAAAGTTTTGAAAGAATTAAAGAACGTATGATGGCGAATGGATAGCCTGATTAAAGAAAAAAGATCGTTACGGGAAGGTAACGGTCTTTTTGTAAATACAGCTGCTTATCCAATATTAAAGAAGAAGGTGATCAGGATCGGTACAAAGAAGGAGCACAGCATTCCGTTGAGTACGGCAAGAACTACCGTTTCTTCATCTGTATATTTCAGAAGTACCGGAAGTGTGGTATCCTCGCTGGTTGCTGCAGCCGGGGCGATGCAGGTGCAGTAATTCAGCTTTGCTGCGATTATGGGAATCAGGAAAAAGGAGAAAAATTCTCGCATAAGATTGCTCATAAAAGCGATACTGCCAAGTTCGGCTCCCCCCAGGCGGCTGATGGTGACACCTGCCAGACTGTACCATCCCATACCGCTTGCCACGGCGGCACCCTGATTCACAGGGATTTTCAGGATCAGTGAACAGAGGATTCCGCCCAGAATAGAGCCGGCAGTGATACCAAGCGGGATGATCAGGATTTTCAGGTGATACTGACGTATTTTTTTCAGGATTCCGTTATGCATACCGATACTGATGCCCACAGAAAACATCAGAACATACAGGATCATATCGGAATTTTTGCCGATAAAGCGGATGATCCCGGATTCGGTTCCGGAGAGTCCGCAGAAAAGCCCCAGGATCAGGGCGAAAAATGTGAATACAACAATCATTGGTCTTTCCCCTTTGTCTCTTTTTTGTCAATAAAACGTCTGGTCAGGATATAAACAAGGATAATGGAAACAATGGTGGGAATCAGGAAAAACAGGAAACTTTTCAGCCCCAGGGAGGACAGTTCGCTGAGAAAGTTTTCTTTCTGCCCAAGCATAACGCCCATGGAAAAGATCAGAAGAAGGGTACACATCATGGCGAGACGTTCATTCCATCTCTTCAGTTTTCCTATCATAAGGAATCTGCCAATCAGGATTCCAATACCCATGACGATAAATATTTTCATAAGATGTTCTCCTCAATACGCAATATAAAAAACATTATAGCATTGTGGGGAATGCTTTACAATGAGAAAAAACAAAAAAAGAGGAGGCCGGGGCATAGCCCCGACCTCCCGTTCTGTTCTGTTGTGGATTTACAGGAAAATATATTTCAGTACAAAAAGTACAGCAAGCACATACATCAGTGCACTGATCTTTTTCTCTTTTGCTTTTCCTGAGATCAGGTTGATCATAACGTAGGAGATTACACCCATTGCAATACCCTCAGAAATACTGTACATAAATGGCATTGCGATAATAGCGATAAAGCACGGAATCGCTTCTGTATAGTCCTCAAAATCAATCTTCGTGATAGAGGTGAGCATCATGAAGCCTACGATGATCAGGGCCGGAGCCGTTGCAAAGGCCGGAATGGCGAGGAAGATCGGGGACAGGAAAAGGGAAAGACCAAAGAGCAGTCCGGCTACCAGAGCGGTAAGACCGGTACGTCCGCCTTCTGCCACACCGGAAGCACTCTCTACAAAAGTGGTAACAGTGGAAGTACCGCACATAGCACCTACAGAAGTACCAACAGCATCGGAGAGGAGCGCGCCTTTGATGCGCGGAAGCTTCCCGTCTTTATCAAGCATATCAGCCTTGGAGGCAACACCAATGAGGGTTCCAAGGGTATCGAACATATCGACAAACAGGAACGCAAACATGATCACTACGAAATCCAGTGAAAATACAATGGAGAAATCCATTTTCATAAAGGTAGGAGCCATACTTGGTATGCTGATGCCTCTGGAAAAATCCGGAAGGAGACTGAAAAATCCAAGTTCCGGATTTGGCTTATACAGTCCGGTAAACTGACAGATGATACCGAGAAGCCATGTGATCAGGATGCCCCATAAAATACTTCCTTTTACATTTTTAACAAGAAGGATCGCGGTGACCAGTACGCCCAGCAGAGCCAGAAGAACTGTAATTCCTTCGCAGTTGAAGGTTCCGTTCTGAGCAGAGCTCTTAAAGGAAAAGATACCTACCAGTGTAGAATCGTTGTTGATTACGATTTTGGCATTCTGAAGACCGATAAAAGCGATAAAAAGACCGATTCCTACAGAAACTGCGTGTTTCAGGTTCATAGGAATGGAGTTAAAGATCGCTTCGCGGACATTGGTCAGTGAGAGAAGAATGAAGATCATACCTTCTACGAAAACTGCGGCCAGTGCCTGCTGCCAGCTGTAACCCATGCCAAGAACAACGGTATATGCAAAGTACGCGTTCAATCCCATACCAGGAGCAAGTACAAACGGATAATTGGATAAAAGAGCCATTAAGCAGGTGGCAATAAAGGATGCCAGTGCAGTTGCAGTAAAGATGGCGCCTCTGTCCATTCCGGAAGCTTCCAGAATATTAGGGTTTACAGCCAGGATGTAAGCCATAGTCATAAAGGTGGTGATACCGGCGATCACCTCAGTTTTTACATCCGTGTGGTTTTCCGTTAAGTGAAAGATTTTGTCGAGTTTCATAATGCTACCCCCTTTTTGTGAAAGATATTAAAACAGTTCCCTTCCGGAAACGTATTTTCCTTTTATGCAGCGGTCATCGGAAAGATATATAAGCCGTTCCAGACGATCCCTTACACTTAAAGGCTGCGGATGGCGGTAAAAACTGTCATCCAGAATTACAGCATCAAACTCATAGCCATTCAGGAAACTTCCTGCTTTTCCGAAGAATTCTCCGCCGCCCATAGTTGCCAGATAAAAGGCTTCTTCAAAAGTAAGTGCCTTCAGACGGTCATCTACCAGACGCCAGCGCAGTTTGGATACCTGTACGGCATCGGCAATGGCGCGGAGCATGGAAAGAGAATGCCCCCCGGCAATATCCGTACCAAGCCCTACGCGAAGTCCCCTGTCCAGATATTCCCGTACAGGTGCGATACCTGAGGAAAGATTGGTGTTAGACTGAGGACAGTGGGCAACGTATACGCCGCGTTTTTTCATAAGCTCAATTTCGGCTTCCGGAGAATGTACGCAGTGAGCCATGATGGTAGGACATTCTTCCCCGCCGAAAAGTCCGAACTGTTCATAAGCCTCTCCGTAAAAAGAGGTGTTTGGACAGAGCTCCTGAACCCAGGAAATCTCACCCATGTTTTCGGACAGATGAGACTGAACAGGAAGATGATGTTCTTTCTGGATCTCTGCCAGTTTCTGCATCAGTTCATCTGTACAGGAAGGTGTGAATCTTGGAGTCAGGATCGGTTTGGTGTTTTCGTACTTGTCAGCAGTATCTGACAGCCAGCGAAGAGTGGCTTCTGCGGATTCCACGGCACTTTTTTCCTGAAGGATATCCGGGCCGTTACGATCCATGTTTACCTTTCCGACATAGGTTTTCATGCCGGTTTCTTCCAGAAGATCCATAAGAAGCTCCGTTGCTTCCACATGAAGAGTTCCGAAGAGGCAGGCCCTTGTTGTGGCACTTTTTTTCAGGTCGTCCACGAAAATGGAATAAGCCTTTCTGGCATAGTCGGAATCTGCGTATTTGGCTTCCTCCGGGAAGGTGATGGTGTTTAACCAGTCCAGAAGTTCCAGATCCATACCCATTCCCCGGAAACTGTACTGGGGAGCGTGAAGATGGATGTCTGACAGCCCGGGGATGATCAGCGCATCTCCCGCATCTCTTACCGGAATACCGTGATACTGTTCCGGAAGCTCTTTGAAGATTCCGGCACAAACCCCGTTTTCACAGACCAGATAGGAATTTTCATGTACAGAAATCTGGTCGGATTCCTGACTGAAACATACATTTCCCCTTAAAGCAAAAGTGGTTTCGTGTTTCATATACCTCACTTCCTTTCTGCAGTCAGGGTGTTTTTGGGCATAAAAATGCCAACTACCTTTTTGGGTACCCTGAAAAAAACTTATAGGCAACTATTACGGTAGTTGGTAGAGACGTCCAACCGATTATGGACTTATATAAGCTGTTGCTGCAAATTATTGATTTATGTATTTATTATATATGGAATTGATTTTTCTGTCAATTGAAAATAAATAAAATAAAATGTCGGAAATGACGAAAAACAGTAGTGGATTTTGTGCAAAATATCCAGAAATAAAATTTAAAGAAATTTACTGGAAAGAAGCAGACATAAGTGTTAGAATAAATTTCATAATTTACCAAAGGGTATGAGCCTTATTCTTATCATTATATTATGGAAATGAGAGGTTGTGAAATTTTGGAATTTAAAAAAGAAAACATGAAAAACTGCATGTATCTGATCCTTTTTACGGTTCTTCTGTATGTGGGGCTTCAGAATCTGAATGTGGTTCTTGATTTCCTCATGAAAGTGATCGGATTGTTCCTGCCGTTTATTGTGGGGGCAGGGATTGCTTTTGTTCTGAACGTTCCCATGAAATTTATTGAGAAAAACGTGTTTGGCAGAGGCAAATGGAAAGATACGAAGGTGGTCAAAAAAATAGCGCGCCCTGTAAGCCTGGTTCTTGCGATCCTGGTGGCTGCACTGGCTATTTATATTGTAGGACAGGTTGTGATCCCGGAGCTGGCAACCACAGTTATGGGACTGGGACGAAACATTGAAAGAGGAATCGAAAATCTGACTCTGTGGATCGATAATAACTTTAAACAGGATTCAGTCATTGCAGAATGGGCGGAATCACTGGAGATTCAGCCTCAGAAAACATTGGATGCTGTGATTGCAGCTCTTCAGAACGGAGTGAACAATATCCTTACTTCTACAGTATCTGTTACGATGGGAATTGTGAATACGGCAATGAATCTGGGAATCGGATTTGTTTTTGCCTGCTACATCCTTCTTCAGAAGGAGCGTCTGACTGTGCAGACAAAGAAAGCTTTTTATGCGATATTCCCGAAAAAGACCGTGGAATATATCCTTCATGTAAGCACGCTTGCAAACAATATTTTTTCCGGCTTTGTAACCGGACAGTGTATCGAGGCGGTGATACTGGGAACCATGTTCTTTGTGGCAATGACAGTTTTCCGGTTCCCCTATGCCATGCTGGTAGGCGTGTTGATTGCTTTTACTGCGCTGATCCCTGTATTTGGCGCTTTTATTGGCTGTGCGATCAGTTTTTTGCTGATCCTTCTGGTAAGCCCTATGCAGGCCTTGCTTTTCCTGATCCTGTTCTTTGTCCTGCAGCAGATTGAAGGAAACCTGATTTATCCTCATGTGGTAGGCGGATCTGTGGGACTGCCATCTGTATGGGTCCTGATGGCGGTGACCATTGGCGGCAGCCTTCTGGGTGTGGTCGGTATGCTGATCTTCATTCCGCTGGTATCGGTGCTTTATGCACTGTTCCGGGAGTGGACATACAAAAGGCTGAAAAAGAAAGAAATTAAAGTTGAAGACTAAAAAAATATTGTTTGTGGGGATGGACGGATTTTTGCTTCTTACCACCCACGGACGATGCATATGAGAAAAAGGCAGATCATGTGCTGTGCTGCGTTTCCTGGTAAACCTGTGCGCTGATTTGGTGCCATTCGCACGAACTCACCTGACGGCTCAGATAACGTGCTCGGTGGCAGCAGCCAAGCAGAAATCCTTTCGGTAACTTCCGGCCTCTGGCCGGTTGCCAGCCGCAGGCTGGCTGGCAGTGCTGCGCCCTGCGGTTCCTCCGTCTGAGAACCGCCAAACTTCAGGAATATAAATTTGCTGTCTGGAAAAAGTAATGCAGGAGTGGATCCTTCTGGTTCATAAGCATTGAGAGACTTGGATCAAAATTCTTACTTTCTGCGTATTTGCATTGATCCCCCGGATGCTGTTGCCTGAGTCGCAGACGAGTTCAGCATTCGGGGGATCGTTTTTTGCAAAGGAGCAGAAGCTTAGAATTTTCCAAGTCTCGAACTAGCTTTTGTAACAGAAGGATCCACTCCTGCATGTCATTTACAGACAAAAAATCATATTCCGTCTATCCTCATAAATTTTACTGATTATTTTTGTTCTGCTCTACTTCCAGAAGCTTCATAGCTCTTACTTTCAGCGGAAGTCCGAACAGTGTGATAAATCCGTCTGCATCATGGTGATCGTACATGTCGCCGGTTGTAAAGGATGCCAGGGACTCATTGTAAAGGCTGTATGGAGAGGTAGTTCCGGCTTTGATGATGTTTCCTTTGTAAAGCTTCATTTTGACTTCGCCGGTAACGTATTTCTGTGTGGATTCTACAAATGCCTGAATCGCTTCGCGGAGCGGTGTAAACCATTTTCCTTCATAGACAACCTGTGCAAACTGGCTGCCGAGTTTTTTCTTGGCTTCCATGGTATCACGGTCAAGAATCAGTTCTTCCAGCTGGTCATGAGCTGCCATCAGAATAGTTCCTCCCGGAGTTTCATATACACCACGGGATTTCATACCTACTACACGGTTTTCAACAATATCTACGATACCAATACCATTTTCCCCGCCAATGCGGTTCAGCTCTGTGATGATCTCAGATACTTTCATTGCTTTTCCGTTGAGGGTTTTCGGGATACCTTCCTCAAAGGTCATGGTGATCTCTGTTTCTTTATCCGGAGCTTTCTGCGGAGTTACACTTAATACAAGCATGTCATCATAGTTTGGTGCCTGGGATGGATCTTCAAGCTCAAGTCCCTCATGGCTGATGTGCCATAAGTTACGGTCACGGCTGTAGCTGTGACGTGCATCAAATGGAAGGTTGATTCCGTGTGCCTGGCAGAATGCAAGCTCATCTTCACGGGACTGCATGGTCCATACGTCAGTCATACGCCATGGAGCAATGATCTTGATGTCCGGAGCAAGTGCTTTGATGCCAAGTTCAAAACGGATCTGGTCGTTGCCTTTTCCGGTTGCACCGTGGCAGATGGCAACGGCATTTTCCTTACGTGCGATCTCAACCAGTTTTTTTGCGATGACCGGACGTGCCATGGAAGTACCAAGAAGATACTGATGCTCATAAACAGCGCCTGCCTCTACACATGGAATGATATATTCATCACAGAACTCATCTACGATATCTTCAATATATAATTTAGATGCGCCGGAGAGTCGGGCTCTTTCTTCCAGTCCATCCAGTTCATTTCCCTGTCCGCAGTTTACGCAGCAGCAAACCACATCATAATTAAAGGTTTCTTTCAGCCACGGGATGAGGGCTGTAGTATCAAGACCACCTGAGTATGCTAATACAACTTTTTCTTTCATAATAAATCCTCCTCGTTTTTTAACTTTATATAGAAGTTTCAATATTTTCATTTCCGAGAAACAAGTAGTTTCGGTTGACAATGGATAATATACAACATTTTTTATAAATATGCAATAGGAAATTAGAAAAAAGTAAAAAAAGTTCGCATAAATATTCGACATTAAATAGGATACAATCAATATAAAACAAATAAAATCACAAAAAAGAGATGGATTTATAAAAAATGCATATTGCATATTATGCAAATAGGATGTATAATATTTGTATCTTTACAAGACTGATCGAATAAAGTGAAAAGTTGATATCCGGACAGAGGATTAGAGGAGGAAAAGATTATGATAAAGGCTGGTATTATTGGAGCAACAGGTTATGCAGGAAATGAGATCGCAAGACTTTTGTTGGGACATAAAGAGGTAGAAGTGGCATGGTACGGATCAAGAAGCTACATTGATAAACAGTATGCGGATATCTATCAGAATTTTTTTCAGCTGGTAGATGCAAAATGTATGGATGATAATATGGAAGCTCTTGCAGATGAAGTAGATGTGATATTCACCGCAACTCCGCAGGGACTTTGTGCTTCTCTTGTAAATGAAGGGATTCTTTCCCGGGCAAAGGTCATTGACCTTAGTGCAGACTTCCGGATCAAGGATGTAAAAAAATATGAGAAGTGGTATGGGATCCGGCATAAATCTCCTGAGTTTATTGAGGAGGCGGTGTATGGTCTCTGTGAGATCAACAGAGAGGAGATTAAAAAGGCAAGGCTGATCGCCAACCCGGGATGTTATCCTACCTGTTCTACGCTTTCCATTTACCCACTTCTGAAGGAAGGGCTCATTGATCCTTCTACGATTATCATTGATGCAAAGTCTGGAACCTCCGGAGCAGGAAGAGGCGCGAAAGTTGATAATCTTTTCTGTGAGGTCAATGAAAATATCAAGGCATATGGGGTGGCGAGCCATCGTCACACACCGGAAATCGAAGATCAGCTGGGATATGCCTGCGGGGAAGAGGTGCTGATCAATTTTACTCCGCATCTGATTCCGATGAACAGAGGAATTCTTATTACCGCATATGCATCTCTGAAAAAAGAAGTTACCTATGAAGAAGTAAAGGCGGCATACGATAAATATTATGACAGGGAACAGTTTGTACGTGTTCTGGATAAAGATATCTGTCCGCAGACAAAGTGGGTGGAAGGAAGTAACTTTGTAGATGTAAACTTTAAGATCGATCCCAGGACCAGGAGGATCATCATGATGGGAGCTATGGATAATCTGGTAAAGGGTGCGGCAGGACAGGCCGTACAGAATATGAACCTGATGTTTGGATTCGAGGAAGCAGAAGGGCTTCGCCAGATTCCTATGGTTCCGTGATCTTTGCATAACCAGCGGCTTTGGATGGGAAGAACAATTAAATAAGTAGAAAGGACATTTACTATGAAGATCATAACAGGTGGTGTAACAGCAGCAAGGGGATTTCAGGCAGCTTCCACAGCAGCCGGTATCAAATATCAGAACAGAACCGATATGGCAATGGTGTATAGTGAAAAGCCGTGTAAAGCGGCGGGAACTTTTACTACAAATGTGGTGAAAGCAGCTCCTGTAAAATGGGATCAGAATATTGTATATCACCAGCCGGAGGCACAGGTGATCGTGTGCAACAGCGGAATCGCCAACGCATGCACCGGAGAGGAAGGCTTTGGATACTGCAGAGAAACGGCTAAGGCAGCAGCAGAAGCTCTTGGTGTCAGTGAGAACAGCGTACTGGTAGCCTCCACAGGGGTGATCGGCATGCAGCTTCCGATTCAGAAGCTGGCAGATGGGGTAAAAGCCATGATTCCTGTTCTGGACGGAAGTCTGGAAGCCGGAAATCAGGCGGCAAAAGCAATCATGACAACAGATACCGTAGAAAAAGAAGTGGCAGTGGAGTTTGAGGCCGGAGGAAAAACTGTGACCATTGGTGGTATGTGCAAGGGTTCCGGAATGATCCACCCCAATATGTGTACTATGCTGGGATTTGTCACAACAGATCTTAATATTTCCAAAGAGCTTCTTCAGGAGGCATTGAGCGAAAATGTCCAGGATACTTATAACATGGTTTCCGTAGACGGAGATACCTCTACCAATGATACCGTTCTTCTTCTGGCAAACGGTATGGCAGAAAATCCGGAGATCACAGAAAAAAATGAAGATTATCAGGCTTTTTGTGAAGCACTCAATTATGTAAATACCACCCTTGCAAAAAAGATCGCAGGTGACGGTGAGGGAGCAACCGCTCTTTTTGAGGTAAAGGTCATCGGAGCGGAAAGTAAGGAACAGGCGGTTACGTTAAGTAAGTCGGTTGTGACGTCCTCCCTTACAAAAGCAGCTATATACGGGCATGATGCCAACTGGGGAAGGATTCTCTGTGCCATGGGTTATTCCGGAGCAAAGTTTGATCCGGAAAAAGTGGATCTTTACTTTGAAAGCAGGGCGGGAAAGATCAAGATCATTGAAAACGGTGTGGCAACCGGATACAGCGAGGAGGAAGCGACCAGGATTCTTTCGGAAGAGGCGGTGACGGCTATCGCAGATGTAAAGATGGGAACCTGTACGGCCACTGCATGGGGCTGTGACCTGACCTACGACTATGTAAAAATCAATGCAGATTATCGTTCCTGATCTTTAAAAACGGGAAATGGAGAATGAAAGAGAAAACGAGGAGGAAATAAAATGGTAAAACAAAAATATCTGGACAAGGCAGAGGTGCTTATTGAAGCGCTTCCATATATTCAGCGCTTCAACAGAAAGATCGTGGTGATCAAATATGGCGGAAGTGCCATGCTGGACGAAGAACTAAAGGCAAACGTGATCAAAGACGCGGTGCTTCTGAAACTGGTTGGCTTTAAGCCGATCATCGTACACGGAGGCGGCAAGGAGATCAGCCGCTGGGTCGGCAAGGTGGGAATGGAACCCAGATTTGTCAACGGACTTCGGGTGACAGATAAGGAAACCATGGAGATTGCCGAAATGGTTCTTGCAAAGGTAAATAAGGAACTGGTAACACTGGTGGAATCCCTGGGGGTAGACGCAGTAGGCATCAGCGGTAAAGACGGCGGCCTTCTGAAATGCACTAAAAAGCTGTCCGGCGGTGAGGATATCGGTTATGTGGGAGAAGTGAAAGAAGTAAATCCAAGAATTTTGCATGAACTTCTGGAGCAGGATTTTCTGCCGATTATTTTCCCGGTGGGCTTTGATGAAAATTATGATTCTTATAATATCAATGCAGATGATGCGGCCTGTGCGATCGCAGAGGCTGTCCATGCAGAAAAACTGGCGTTCCTGTCAGATATCGAGGGTGTATACAAGGATCAGAACGATCCGGCCAGCCTGATCTCAGAACTGCATATCCATGAGGCAGAGAAACTGATTTCAGAGGGATATGTGGGAGGAGGTATGATCCCCAAACTGAAAAACTGCATTGATGCCATAGAAAACGGAGTAAACAGAGTCCATATTCTGGATGGAAGAATTCCCCACAGTCTTCTTCTGGAGATATTTACCAATAAGGGAATCGGAACTGCTATTTTAAGAGAGGACGGCGAAAAATATTACAATGAGCATGTATGAACAGATGGAACAGGCAGAAAAAAGTATTCTTCACACCTACAACCGCTTTCCGGTGATGTTTGACAGAGGAGAAGGCTGCCGGCTCTATGACACAGAGGGAAAAGAATATCTTGATTTTGCAGCAGGAATTGCGGTAAATGCGCTGGGGTATCATTATCCGGGTTATGATGAGGCGCTGGTGGAGCAGATCCATAAGCTGACTCATATTTCCAACCTTTATTATAATGAGCCTATGAGTCAGGCCGGAGAAAAACTGGTAAAAGCCAGCGGCATGAGCAAGGCGTTTTTTACCAACAGCGGGACAGAAGCCATTGAAGGCGCTCTGAAAGTAGCAAGAAAATACGGATTTAAAAAGTATAATGGTGAAAGATATGAAGTGATCGCCATGGAACATTCTTTTCATGGAAGAAGCATGGGCGCTCTTTCCGTTACCGGCACCGCTCATTACAGAGAGCCTTTTGAGCCTTTGATCGGAGGAGTGAAGTTTGCGCAGTTTAATGATCTGGAAAGTGTAAGGGCGCAGATCACAGAGAAAACCTGTGCGATTCTGACGGAAACTGTACAGGGAGAAGGCGGCATCTATCCTGCAGATGAGGAATTTCTGAAGGGGCTTCGTGCACTCTGTGATGAAAATGATATTCTTCTGATTCTGGATGAGATCCAGTGCGGTATGGGGCGTACCGGAGAATATTTCGCATGGCAGGGTTATGGTGTGAAACCGGACATTATGACCTGTGCAAAAGCTCTTGGAAACGGAGTTCCGGTAGGCGCCTTTGTCCTCGGAGAAAAGGCGGCAGAAGCCTCTCTGGAACCGGGAGACCATGGAACTACTTATGGAGGAAATCCTTTTGTCTGTGCTGCGGTAAGTAAGGTTTTTGATATTTATGAGTCCGACCATATACTGGAGCATGTACGGGAGCTTACCCCGTATCTGGAAGAAAAGCTGGACGAAATTGTGGATAAGTATACCTGCGTTTCCGCAAGACGTGGAAAAGGTTTTATGCAGGGACTGGTGATCCAGGGAATGCCCGTAGGAAATATAGTAAAAAAAGCACTGGAAAATGGTCTTTTGGTGATTTCTGCGGGAAGTGATGTACTGAGAATGGTTCCGCCGCTGGTGATCCGAAAAGAAGAAATTGATGAAATGATCGAAAAATTAGAAAAAAGTCTGGTATAAATACCGGACTTTTTTATATGTCTGTTTATCGTATTTTCCAACCGTTTCGTCCTTTGGCTTTTATCTCATAAAGTGCCTGATCTGCTTTCTGGAAAACAATTTCCAGAGATTCATTTTGCTGTACGGCTGTTGCGCTGATTGACAGGCTGACAGATCCTGCATCTCGAATGTGAAGACAGGAAATGTTGATAAGTATCCGGTGTAAAAGAAATTCCGCCTCTTTTTGAGAGAGGAGTCCGCTGCACAGAAGAACAAATTCATCTCCGCCCATACGGCATACGAGATCATTGGATCTTACCGAGCTTTTCAGGATACGGGCGGTTTCTTTCAGAATACGGTTTCCCTCAATATGACCGCAGGTATCATTGATATTTTTGAAACAGTCCAGATCAGCAACGAAAAACCAGGTGCCGTTTTTTATGGACTTTGGATAGAGCTTTTCAAAAGTGCGATAATTGATCAGATCTGTCAGTCCGTCTTTTTGGGCAAGAAGAGAAAGGAATTCGACTTTTTCTTTTTCTCTCAGAAACTGTTCTGTCAGTGTTTTGGGATAAGCTTCCCCGTCTCTCTGCTCCAGATTGGGAAGGGAATGATGGATATGGACGATCTTCCAGCCGGTATCTGTATTTTTATAAAGAAAGACAATAAAAAAGTATTGACAGACCAACAATGTTAGATTATACTAACTAATAGAAAAGCCATATATAAGAGAAAGGAGATCTGGTATGGCAAATGTAATAGTAACCGGGATCCTTCTTCTGACAGTGGGAGCTGCAGTAGCTTATATAATAAAAGCGAAAAAGAACGGCAGGAAATGTATCGGCTGTTCCGAGGGAGGATGCTGCTCCGGGAAATGCAGCGGTCACTGTGGAGGAAGTAAACAAATAACAGATTAAGAAAATGCTGTATAAAAAACATGGTTTTCGCATATGATGAAAGTAACACGAAGAGGCTGGTTAACGATACCGGCCTCTTTTACTGCTATCTTATATATGGAGGGAAATTTTATGTGGGGTTTTCTAACAGCTTTGATCTCGGGAGCTTTGATGAGTGTTCAGGGAGTTTTTAACACAGAGGTGACAAAACAGACAAGTCTGTGGGTGTCCACGGGCTGGGTGCAGCTTTCCGCTTTTCTGGTCTGTGCAGTCGCATGGTTTTTTACCGGAAAAGACAGTATTTCCGGATTGTGGAGGGTAGAACATCCATACACACTTCTGGGCGGAGTGATCGGTGCTTTTATCACTGTAACAGTGATTCAGAGTATGGGAGCTCTGGGACCCGCCCGGGCGGCTATGCTTATTGTGGTGGCCCAGCTGATCGTTGCTTATTTGATCGAGCTGGCAGGACTTTTTGGTGTGGAAAAGGCTGCTTTTGAATGGAGAAAGCTGATCGGAATGGCAGTGGCCATTGCCGGAATCGTCATCTTTAAGTGGCAAAAATAAATGTTTGGTATTGTAAAAGCAGAAGGAATTCGTTAGAATAGAAGATGGTCAGGTATGAGAATCGGGGAATCAGATAAGGAGTGACCCGATATCAGAAATCAAAAAATAAATCAGAAAAAGAAAGCTCTTCTGCTTTTATTCAGCCTGTCAGTTCTTTTTCTTTTTGCGGGATGCGGCAGTCAGAATGACGCTATTCTGCTGGAAGAGGAACAGAGTGAGGGAGAAGAAAGCAGGGAACCGGAGATCACAAAACCGGAGGTTACAGAACCGCCGGAAGAAATTTTTGTAGATGTATGCGGAGCTGTGACAGCTCCCGGAGTTTATCGTATGTCTCCTGAAAGCAGAGTGTTTCAGGCGGTAGAAGCAGCAGGCGGTTTTCTTCCTGAGGCTGCCGGCACCAGCATTAATCAGGCACAGCCTCTCAGTGACGGACAGCAGATTTATGTACCGACGAAGGAAGAGATAGAAAGCGCCGGGGCAGCACCGCTTACAGATGCGGAAAAAAACGGAAACGGAACACAGGAATCCGGGGATCCGGGGAAGGTCAATCTGAATACAGCGGACGCAGCGGCTCTTCAGACCCTCAGTGGTATTGGAGAAGCAAAGGCGCAGGCAATCCTTGCATACAGAGAAGAACACGGCGGATTTGGTTCTGTGGAGGAACTGATGAATGTACCGGGAATTAAAGAGAATACTTTTTCAAATATCAAAGATAAAATTGCAGTAGAATAGGAGAAAAAAATGAGCAGGAAAGTGTTAGTGGTAGATGACGAAAAGCTGATCGTAAAGGGAGTTCGCTTTAATCTGGAACAGGACGGGATGGAAGTGGACTGTGCCTATGACGGAGAAGAGGCGGTAGAAAAGGCAAAGAACAATCGTTACGATATCATTCTTCTTGACCTTATGCTTCCCAAGATGGACGGTCTGGAGGTCTGCCAGCAGATCAGGGAATTTTCAAATGTTCCCATTGTAATGCTTACTGCAAAGGGCGAGGATATGGACAAGATCCTTGGTCTGGAATACGGGGCGGATGATTATATCACCAAACCATTTAATATTCTGGAGGTAAAGGCAAGGATCAAAGCAATCATGCGACGGGCACGTTCCGAAAGTGAAGAGAAGGAAAAGGCAAGAAGCATCGAATCCGGAGATCTGAAGCTGGATTGTGAGAGCAGGAGAGTATTTATCAGCGGACGTGAGATCAATCTTACAGCAAAGGAATTTGATGTTCTGGAGCTTCTTGTATTTAATCCAAACAAGGTATACAGCCGTGAAAACCTTCTGAATATTGTCTGGGGCTATGAATATCCCGGTGATGTAAGGACTGTGGATGTACATATCCGTCGTCTCCGTGAAAAAATTGAGGCAAATCCCAGTGAGCCAAAATATGTACACACCAAATGGGGCGTAGGCTACTATTTTCAGGGATGATCTATGAAGAAAAAAAATAGATTTTTTAAAAGTCTGCGTTTTCGTATCCTGATCATTCTGGTGATTCTGGGAATTGTACCAGGAGTGATCGTTACACAGTTTATGATCACGGGGTATGAAAAGAAGGCGATAGATATAAGTGCAGGTGAGGTCAGTACTCAGTGCAGGATCCTGTGCAACCAGATCATAAAAGAAAATTATCTCAATGACTCCAGCTCCGAAGCGGTAAACAGCAGGCTGGAGTTATTGTCTAATGTTTATGGCGGAAGGATCCTCCTGGTTGACAGAGATTTTAAGATCGTTAAGGATACCTATCATGTGGAAGAGGGCAAAACCCTGATCTCTTCCAGACTGATCCGCTGTTTTAAAAGCGGAGAGATCCTGGAATATAAAAATGACGATCATTCGCTGACACTTGCGGTTCCCATAAAAAGTGCAGACGTTCCCCAGGTACAGGGAACTATGCTGGTCACGGTATCAGGCAGTGAGATTGCTGCAGTAGTAACAGAATTGAGATATCAGGGAATCCTGATTGCAGCGGTGATCGTTGTTTTATCAGGATTTCTGGCTTATCTGCTGGCAACTGTGCTGGTAAAGCCGCTTGCCCGTGTAACCAAATCCATAGAGGATCTGACAGACGGGTATCAGAACGAGGCGATCTCAGTTCCGGACTATACAGAAACAGAGCTTATTACGGATGCATTTAACAAGATGCTTACCCGGATGAAGGTACTGGATGAATCGCGTTCTGAATTTGTATCCAATGTGTCTCATGAGCTGAAAACACCTATGACTTCTATGAAAGTACTGGCAGATTCGCTGGTAGGACAGGAAGGAGTCCCGGAGGAACTTTATCAGGAATTTCTGAGAGATATCACAGCAGAGATCGACCGGGAAAACAGAATCATCACAGATCTTTTAAGTCTGGTAAAAATGGACAAAAAAACAGCGGACCTTTCAATCCAGCATATGGATATCAATCAGCTTCTGGAGGATATCCTGAAACGTCTGCGGCCTATTGCAGATAAAAGGAGCATTGATCTGATCCTTGACAGCTTCCGGCCAGTGGAGGCGGATGTGGATGAGATTAAATTTACTTCCGCTATCAGCAATCTGGTAGAGAATGCGATTAAATATAATGTGGATGACGGATGGGTACGAGTATCCATTGATGCGGATCATAAATATTTTTATGTGACAGTTGCCGATTCTGGCATGGGAATTCCCGAGGATTCTCTGGATCGGGTTTTTGAGAGGTTTTATCGTGTTGACAAATCACACTCCCGTGAGATCGGTGGTACCGGTCTCGGACTTGCCATTACCAGAAGCAGTATCGCCATGCATCATGGTGTGATCAAGGTATTCAGCCGGGAAGGCGAGGGAACTACTTTTTCCGTTCGTATTCCGCTGTCGTATATTCCATAGGAGGTGCCGGATGAAGAAATTTTTTAACATGCTTCTTCTGGCGGTCTTTATCTGTGCAGCTGCGGGCTGCAGCATTGAGGTAAAAGACAAGGAGAAGGAGCCGGCAAAATATAATTTCTACTATATAAATGTATCAGAAACATCCCTGAAGGAAGAAGCTTATCAGCCTAAGGAAGAAACACGGGATCTGATGGTGCGTGAGCTGATGCAGAGCATCAGCAGCAAAAATGCTCCGGAGGACGGTCTGGCGCTTCTTCCGGAAAATGTCACCCTGGATTCCTATGATTTTAAAGAAGACGCGCTGGTGATCGACTTCAGTGAGGAATATAATAAAATGAGCAGAGCCAGAGAAGTACTGACAAGATCGGGAATTGCCATGACATTTTTGCAGGTGCCGGATATTGATAAAGTACGGTTTACCATCAAAGGTCAGGAACTGACAGATTCGCGCAACCATAAGGTAGGAGATATGACGAAAAACAGTTTTCTGGAGATTTCAGGGAAGGATGCTGAAAGCTATCGATATGATACATTTACCCTGTATTTTACCGACAAAAGCGGAAAGCGCCTGGTAAAAGAACAGCGCAATATTTATTACAGACGTAGTATTCCAAAAGAACAGGTGGTTTTGGAGCAGCTTGCAAAGGGACCTCTGGAGGAAGGAAACTGTGCGGTGATACCGGAAGACTCTCATGCTCTCAGTGCGGTGATCGCTGACCGGATCTGTTATATTGATATGAATCGTGCCTTTAAGGCAGAGGTGTCCGGTGTAGAAGAAGCCGTACAGCTTTATGCGGTGGTAAATTCCATACTGGATTCCTGCGAGGCAGACAAGGTCCAGATTTCTGTGGAAGGAAGTCTGGAAGGAAATATGAGAAATAATATGCCTCTTTATACGTTTTATCAGAAAAATGAAGAACTGGTTGTTCAGGAGAAAGCTGCTTCCTGACAACCCCATATGTTCAAAAATAGAAAGGGAAGGCTTATGACAAGACGGCCGTTATGTTTTGTGTGTCTGATCTTTATGATGTGTATGTGCCTGGGAGATCTGGCAGGGATGTCTCTGATCAGGGGAAATCCTCTGCCGGAACAGGTTCAGGAATATATCAGTACACATCCGGATGCTGTGATCGTCGGGGAGGTCCAGCGGTGCCAGGCCACAGACGTTTCCTTTTCTGTCTATCTGAAACAAGTCTCTCTGATCTGTCGGTCAGAAAAAATTCCCATTGAAAATGTAAGAGTGTTTTTAAAAAAGAAAGAAGAAATTTCGGCGGGATCGCTTATTTCTGTTTCAGGAAAACTGGAACAGACAGAACCGCCACGTAATCCGGGAGAGTTTGATTCCAGGCAGTATTATGCCTGCGAGCATATTTATTATTTTATGAAGCAGGGTATTATCAGGAAAAAAAGTACCGGCTCTTTCGGATATCAGCAGATGCTTCTGAATCTAAAAGACAGGATACGGGCAGTATTAAGGAAATGTGCCGGAAGGGATTCTCCTGTTTTTGAGGCAATGCTGCTTGGAGAAAAGAGTGACCTGGAAGAAGCCAGGAAGCTGAGATATCAAATGGCAGGAATGATTCATATACTGGCTATTTCCGGACTGCATATCAGTATTCTGGGAATGGGGATTTTTTCTCTGCTGAAAAAGACAGGATTTGGAAACGGTACAGCAGGTGTATTTGTGCTTTTTCTTATGCTCCAGTATGGAATACTGACTGGAGGAAGCGTGTCGGCTATGAGGGCTGTATGTATGTTTGTCATTTCTGTGGGGGCAAAAATCCTGGGACGAAGCTACGATCTTCTGACGGCGCTGGCGCTGTCTGCAATTCTGCTTCTTCTGGATTCGCCGGCGTATTTATACAGCAGCAGTTTTCTTTTGTCTTTTGGGGCAGTGGTGGGAATCGGAGCGGTGACACCGTGGATGATAAAAATTACAGGTATCAGAGGAAAAACGGGGAAAAGCCTGATTTCCTCTCTGGCGGTTCAGCTGGCTATGCTTCCGGTAATGCTGCGGTTTTTTGGAGAAGTGTCTGTTGTGGGAATATTTCTGAATCTGGCGATCCTTCCTACAGTGGGGGGCGTGCTGCTCAGTGGATTGTGCTGCTGTATGCTTGGGCTCTGGAACAGCCGTCTGGGAATTCTGGCAGCTGCTCCCGGAAGAATCCTTCTGTGGGGATATGAAAAACTTTGTATCCTGGCAGGAAAGCTTCCGTTTTGCACCTGGATTGGAGGGAAACCGGAAATCTGGAAGTGCATCCTGTACTATTTTTTACTTGCTGCTGGCATTTTATCAGGTCTTTATGCAGCCGAAAGACTCCGGAATCGGGAAGAAAAGGAGAGCTTCAGACGTCTGATAAAAGGAAGGTTGTCGTTTGGTCTGTGCAGTCTGTTTGCTTTTTCGGGGATTCTGCTCCTGTCCTGGAAGTCCCGCGACAGCCTTCGGATTACCTGTCTGGATATCGGGCAGGGAGACGGAATCGTTCTGGAAATGCCACAAGAAGGTGTATTTCTTATGGACTGTGGAAGCAGCAATAAAAATAATATTGCCATGTATCAGCTGCTTCCTTATCTGAAAAGCAGAGGAATCTCTTATATAGACGGTATCCTGATCTCTCATACTGATCAGGATCATATCAGTGGAATCCTGGAGCTTCTGGAATATATGTCCCGGGGATTGACGGCTATAAGGGCAGGTGTTTTGCTGCTTCCTGACTGGAGCCACCCGCCGGAGATATATCAGGAGCTTTGCAGTCTGGCAGAGGCAGCGGGGGTAAAAGTGGATTTTATTGGAAAAGGGGACTGCTTTTCCAGTGGAAAGGTGAAATTTCGGATACTGGCGCCCTTAGAGGCTTCCGCAGGGGAAAATGTAAATGAAGAAGGTATGGTAATGGAACTGGAATATGGAGAATTTCAGGGACTTTTTACCGGGGATATTGGATCTGACACAGAGAAAAAGCTTCTGCCTGTATTGCGGGATGTGGATTTTTTGAAAACAGCACATCATGGATCGAGACATTCCACCTGTCAGGAATTTCTTGACCGGGTAAAACCGGAACTGGCGGTGATCTCGTGTTCGGCTTCCAATACCTACGGACATCCTTCTCCGGAAACTACGCTCCGTATGAAAAAAAGTGGAGTAAAGGTAGAGTTTACCATGAAAAACGGGGCTGTTACAGTGTCTGCTGACGGAAAGCATATCAGCACAGAACGGTTTGTGGAAGAATCGTAAAAATGGTACTGTGCAAAAGCCGGCTTTTACAGACTGCGGGGATTTGGGTTGCGGGCAGAGCCAAATCTCTGTATAATTATAGGAGATTAATAACAGAAGGAGTTTAAACTTGAAAAGCTTACAGGAAGATTTAAAAACAGGAAATTTTAAGGCTGTTTATCTTTTGTTTGGAGAGGAAGCCTATCTCAGACAGCAGTATAAAGAGAGACTGCTGCATGCATTCAATCCGGATGGAGACACTATGAATTTCAGCCGATATGAGGGAAAGGGGATCGAGGTTCGTGAAATGATCGATCTCTGTGAGACAATGCCCTTTTTTGCGGATTACAGGGTGATTCTTGTGGAAAACTCCGGATTTTTTAAGAACAAATGTGAAGAACTTGCAGATTATATAAAAACGCTTCCGGAATATGTGAAAATGATTTTTGTGGAGGAAGAAGTAGACAAAAGAAGCCGTATGTATAAGGCTGTTAAAAATATTGGTCGTGTAACAGAGTTCTCACGTCAGGATGAAAAATCTTTGATGCGTTGGGCTGCAGGAATTCTGGGGCAGGAAGGGTGCAGGATCAAAACCTCGGATATGGAGCTTTTTCTCACAAAAACAGGAACGGATATGGGAAATATCCGTATGGAGCTGGAAAAACTGATTTCCTATACGGCAGGCAGAGATATTATTACTACAGAAGACATTGAGGCAGTCTGCACTACACAGACTGCAAATAAAATTTTTGAGATGGTTCGTGCAGTAACTGAGAAAAATCAGAAGCGGGCGTTGGAGCTTTATTATGATCTTCTTACACTGAAGGAGCCGCCTATGAGGATTCTGTTTCTTCTGTCGAAACAGTTTCATCAGCTTTTTCTGGCAAAAAAAATGGCGGAAGAGGGCGCTTCCCAGCCGGAGATTGCGTCCCGTTTGGGTGTGCCCTCTTTTGTGGCAAGAAATATTGCGGCCTGTGCCCGTTCCTATTCATCCGGGGAGCTTCGCAGGGCAGAAGAGGATTTTGTGGAAGCAGAAGAGGCGGTAAAGACAGGACGCCTTCAGGATGTACTCAGTGTGGAGCTGCTGATCGTAAAATACAGCTCCGCCAGATAAAATTCTGTTTGTGGAAGTGGAGTGGATTTAAGTTTCTTATTATCCACAGACAATGTATATGAGAAAAAAGCAGATCATGTGTTGTGCTGCGTTTCCTGGTAAACCTCACAAGACACTATGATCTGCTTTTTTGCATCTGTGCATATCCTTTACTGACAAAAAATCATATTCCACCCCACTTCACAAACACAAATTTACAGAAGAAAACGATACAATATGATTAAGGATGACAGAGTGAATTTTTCTTAATCTGCTCAAGCCCAAGACGAATGAGTTCCACAGTGGCCTGATTGCGGTTGGGAAAACGGTGTTCAAAACGGAAATCCTCGATTTCTTTAAACATTTCTTCATCTACTGTGATGGAATACCGTGGTTTATCGGTTGCCATAACATCACCTCCTGATGTTTCTATTTTAGCATCAGTGAACCACATATGCAAGTATTGGAAATACTTGAGCTATAAAAATTTTTTTAATTGACAAGTGAATCACCTAATCACTATAATGAAACCAGAGAATCACTGAATCACCATAAAGAGGGGGAAGGAGTTAAGGTGATGTCCATGAAAAAAAGAATGATACTGGCAATACCGGAGGAACTGGAAAAAGAGCTGGTCAATCTAAAAGAAACGGTATTTTCAGATATATCATATTCAGAAATGTATCGACAATTATTACGCATGGGGCTTGATGTGCTAAAGGAGAAAAAAGGAGAAGAAATATGAAGAAAAAACGGTAATTATAATATTGGCTGGAAGCATGGCGCTGGGAACTGCATCGACAGTTTATGCTGCACAGACAGAAGAAATGACAGAGGCAGAGACAGAAGATGCGCTTTTGTATCTTTATGGAAGTTGGATACAGGGTTCGTCTATGTCTAGGAAAGCTGCTGAAGCTGGAGGCAGATCCGGAGCTTTCTGATTTCCAGTTTAAAATAGATTTTGATCATGGAAAACAGACAGGAGTGCTGTCAGTCTGGTCCGGAGGCAAGATCGGATTTTCCTGGGATGGAGGAACTTCAATTATCTACAACTATGTGACTACGGATACAGACAGTATTACGCTGGAAAACAAACAGGATACGGAAAAACTGTTGTTTTAAAAATGGTATCCGAAGAAACACAGAACTGAGAAATGTGAAATACAATTTTAGAAAATCCTGTCGGGAATAAGGAAGAAGATTTTTTATGGATTTAAAAAAGGCAACGGAGCTGCTGTACAGAAAAATACAGAAAAAAATGGAACAGGATATTTTGTCTGCAGAAAAAAATGTGGCAAAGAAGGATACTCCGGAGCAGAAAATCGCATTTTCTTTTTCAGAGGAACTGCCGGATCTTTTGTTGAAACAGGGCTTTCTTTTTTGTCAGGAGCAGAAAAAAGGGCTGGGCGAAGACTTCTGCCTTGCAGAATACAGACGGGATCAGCTCCTGATCGGTGTCTTTGACGGCTGCGGAGGGAGCGGCGCCCGTATATATCCGAAGCTGGAAGGACATACAGGCGCATATGTGGCTTCCAGGGCAGCGACCCGGGCGGTGAAAAGATGGTTCCGGAAGCAGAAGGAAGATCAGGAGAATAGCCTGAAGACCTGTATTGATGCGGAACTTGACATATGCCGGTCTTTTGCCGGGACAGCATCGGTACTCAAAGGCAGCCTGAACAGAGAATTCCCCACCACAATGGCAATGTTCTGCTTAAAAAAACAGGAAGCGGAGTTTTTCTGGTGCGGAGATTCCAGAGGGTATTTTCTTGACCGGGAAGGGCTTCATCAGGTGACCGTGGATGATGTAACGGTAACAGATGCCATGCAGAATCTCAGAGAGGATGCGCCGATGACTAATGTAATCTCTGTCTCCCGCCCCTATGAGATCCACAGACGGAAGCTGGAACTGAAAAATCCGGGGATACTGCTTGTCGCCACAGACGGATGCTTTGGTTATCTTACTTCTCCTATGGAGTTTGAAAGGCTGCTTCTGGAAACCCTGCAGGATGCCGGAGATTTAAAAGAATGGAAGGAAAAACTCAGAGAAAAGATCGGAAAAGTGGCAGGAGATGATTATACACTGGGACTGTGGATCTGCGGATCTGACAGCTTCAGACACCTGAAAGGATATATGAAACCCCGTCTGGATCATATGTCTGTAGTTTTGCGAGCTGACGGTCAGACAGAGGAAAAGCTGTATGAACAGTGGGAATGCTACAGAAGGATCTATGAAAGTCTCTGGCAGAAAGGGCAGGAGTTTTCCGACGAAGAAGCCGGATGTGGAGAGAAAGAGAAATGAATATTAAAGGCTATGAACTGAACGGAGAATTAAAAACTACAAACAGTGGATTCTCCAAATGGGGTTATGCCCGTAAAAATGGAACAACGTATTTTATCAAGGAATTTATCGATCCGGTATATCCTGTACACACAGAGCTTCTGGATCCGGCGCTGGTTCGGAGAAAACAGGAAATCTGTGAAAAATATTCCAGGCGAAGCTCAGAGCTTTACAGGGAGATAAACGCCTGCTCAGACGGGAATCTGGTATATATTGAAGAATTTTTCCGTCATGGAAGCCATTATTATCTGACGATGGAAAAAGTGACGGCAGTCAGCCGCAGGATCGTGGAAAAAACTTCTCAGGAGGATCGGATCCGTATCTGCAAATCACTTCTCCACAGCGTTGGAAGACTTCATCAGAAAGGAATTGTCCATGCGGATATCAAGCTGGACAATATTATGTTCCGGGAACTGGCATCAGGAAAGATCGCAGGAAAGATTATTGACTTTGATAACAGCTTCCGGGAATCGGATCCTCCCAGCCCGGAGTCAGAGGTGTGTGGAGATCCGGTCTATATGGCGCCGGAAACCTATATGATGATGGCAGAAGAGGAGGGAAGACTTACTTCCGCAATTGATGTGTTTGCACTGGGGCTGGTATTTCATCAGATTCTTTCGGGAGATCTTCCGAAATTTGACAGGAGCAGATACCAGTATCCTTTTGAGGCGGTACTGAACGGGGAAAGTCTGATCTGCAGCAGCAGGATTCCGGAATTATGGAAAAAGATGATCGAAGCCATGACAGAAAAAGACTGCAAAAAGAGGATCACGCTGGAGGAAGCTGAAAAAATCTGGAAAAAGCAGATGGACCCGGTGAAAAAAACAACAGGATTTTTTACACCGGCAGGAGATCTTTAACTAAATACAAAAAGAGAAGGAGAAGGATGGATAATGGGGATCGGATTAAGGATGACATACAATGTAGATATGGTTTTCTGTATTGATGCAACGGGAAGCATGTCACCGGTTATATCTAAAGTAAAGGAAAATGCCCTTTCTTTTTACCAGGATGTGGTTCGTGTTATGGAAAGCAAGCAGAAGACCATTGACGGGATGCGAGTACGGGTAATTGTATTTCGTGATTATATTGCGGATAATGAACCAATGATGACAACAGATTTTTTTGAACTGCCAGGCCAGGCAAAGGAGTTTGAGGCCTGTATCAACAGTATCAGGGCAATAGGAGGCGGAGATGAGCCGGAGGACGGACTGGAGGCTCTGGCCTATGCTATTCGTTCCAGGTGGACAGAAGAAGGAACCAAGAGAAGAAATGTAATCGTAGTCTGGACAGACGCTTCTACTCATGAGATCGGACATGGAAAGATTTCCGGACATTATCCCAATGGAATGCCGGAGAATTTCAGTCAGCTTACGGAATGGTGGGGAGACTGCCAGATGGAACCATATATCCGCAATGCGGCAAAACGTCTGATTCTGTTTGCTCCGGATGCGCCTTACTGGAAGCAGATCTCTTCAACCTGGAACAATGTGATCCATTATCCGTCTGTGGCAGGTAAGGGTCTGGAAGAATTTACTTATAAAGAGATTGTAGACGGAATCTGTAACAGTATCTGAGGAGGGACGGTATATGTTTTGCAGTAAATGTGGACAGCCGCTGAGAGCAGGTGCAAAATTCTGCGGAAAGTGCGGAACGCCGGCGCGAAAGCCGGTCACTGAGCCGACTATCAAACCGGAAAGAAAAACAACACCGTCAGCAGAAGGCGGGGAAGTGTTTTTTGAAAAAAGGGAAAACTCTTCCCGAGATCACCGGGAAGCGCCCGTAAAGGAAAAACCTTCTCTGGTAAGTACCATGCCGGAGCCGGGCGGCGGATCAGATGAGGAATTCCACAGCTGGTTTTCTGATGCAGGGGATCTGTAAGCGCTGATGTAAAACAGCGATGAAAAAGTAAGAGGTTATCCCTGTGAAACTAACAGGGGGGAAAGGAGAAAAGTGAAAATGAAGAAAGTGGGAATTGTTCTGATCGTTTTGCAGGTATTTGCGGCTCTGGGAGGGATTGCGTCAGGAAACGCGCCTTTTTTAAATATAGGCGGAGCGGCAGATATTTTTAAGCTTCTGGGATATTTTGCTCCGGGTATTATTGGGGTGATCCTGACAGTCAAGGCCGGTAAAAAAGAAAAAACAGGAAAGGAAGAGCCTGTGCGTCCGGTATCGGCAGCTCCATCCGGAACAGTGCCATCCGGAAAAGCGGGATTTTGTCCAAAATGCGGGAAATCTTCTGATCCGGAAGATGTATACTGCATCCATTGTGGGGCACACCTGAAAAGAAAATAAAAAAGAGACTTTGCAGAAAGGCTGTCCGGTGAAAAACGGATGGCTTTTTTTGTATATTTGCCTGTACTTATCATTGCAGGTGTCTTGACACCTGTTAAGTCTGGTGGTATACTTGCAAAAAAATGTTAAGAATATGAGGAGAAAATATGAAAGGACATTATGACGTGATCGTTGTGGGAACAGGAGCTGCAGGCCTGTACTGTGCCCTGAATCTTCCGGAGAGGAAGAAGATCCTGATGATCACTAAAAAAGAAGCAGATCAGTCGGATTCTTTTCTGGCTCAGGGCGGAATCTGCATGCTTCGGGGAGAGGCTGACTACAATGATTATTTTGAGGATACCATGCGTGCCGGCCATTATGAAAATAATAAAAAAGCAGTAGATCTGATGATTCGCAGCTCCAACAGTATTATCCGTGATCTTCTTACGAGAAATGTGGATTTTGAACGGAGCGAGGAAGGCGATCTTCTGTTTACCAGAGAAGGGGCACATTCTCAGCCCAGGATTCTTTTTCATGAGGATATTACCGGAAAGGAAATCACCTCTAAACTTCTTGAACAGGCAAAAAAAAGAGAAAATATTGAAATCTGTGAATATATGACCATGGTAGATCTGATCTCCCGGGATAATATCTGCGGTGGTGTGGTGGTCATGGATGAGCAGGATGAGATCTATGATATTCGTGCGCCTTATGTGGTCCTGGCCTGTGGAGGGCTTGGCGGACTTTATAAAAATTCCACCAATTTTCCTCATATTACAGGAGATGCACTTGGCATTGCCATGAAACATCAGGTTGCACTGGAGCATCTGGATTACATACAGATCCATCCGACTACTCTTTATTCCAAAAAGCCGGGCAGGAGATTTTTGATTTCAGAATCTGTACGGGGAGAGGGAGCGCATCTTTGTGACAAAAACGGACAGCGCTTTACCAATGAACTGCAGCCTCGAGATCTTCTGAGCCAGGCAATTTTTGCCCGGATGGAAAAGCAGGATACGGAATATGTATGGGAAGATATGCGCCCGTTAGGAGAGGATACCATCATGAAACATTTTCCGAACATTTTCAGACGTTGTCTGGAGGAAGGATATGATGTGCGTAAAGAACCGATTCCGGTAGTTCCTGCTCAGCACTATTTTATGGGAGGTATCCAGGTGGATCTGGGAAGCAGAACCTCCATGGAAGGGCTTTATGCCTGTGGCGAGACAAGCTGCAACGGGGTTCACGGAAAAAATCGTCTGGCAAGTAATTCTCTTCTGGAATCTCTGGTATTTGCAAGAAGAGCGGCGGATGATATATTGTTTGGGAAGAAACCGGAGCCATGCCGTGCGGGCGCTATTGACCGGAAATGTTATGAAGACCGGGAAGCTCTGATGGCAGGCTATCGGAAAAACGTATTAAATGAAATTGAAAGGATGAAAAACAGTCATGAATGAGATTACAATGAAAATGCAGGCAGATGAGCTGATCATGATGGCTCTGAGAGAAGATATTACAAGTGAGGACGTTTCTACCAACGCTGTAATGCCGGAGGCACAGCAGGGAACAGTAGATCTGATTGCTAAGGAGGACGGAGTGATCGCCGGACTTCAGGTTTATGCAAGAGTATTTACCCTTCTTGATGATAAGACTGAAATTGAATTTTTCTGTAAGGACGGAGATCAGGTAAAGAACGGACAGCTTCTGGCAAAAGTAAACGGAGATATCCGTGTGCTTCTTTCCGGTGAGCGGGTAGCGCTTAATTATCTTCAGAGAATGAGCGGGATCGCTACTTATACAAGAGAGGTGGCAGGACTTCTGGAGGGCAGCAGCCTGACTCTTCTGGATACAAGAAAGACAACTCCAAACTGTCGTGTATTTGAAAAGTATGCCGTACGCGTAGGCGGTGGCTGTAACCATCGTTATAATCTTTCTGACGGAGTACTTCTGAAGGATAATCATATCGGGGCAGCCGGAAGCGTGGCAAAGGCTGTGGCTATGGCAAAGGCATACGCACCTTTTGTACGGAAGATTGAGATCGAGGTGGAATCTCTGGAGCAGGTAAAAGAGGCTGTAGAAGCAGGCGCAGACATCATTATGCTGGATAATATGACATCGGAGCAGATGAAAGAAGCCGTAGCCCTTATTGACGGAAGAGCAGAGACAGAATGTTCCGGAAATGTGACAAAAGAGAATATCGTAAAGATTCGTGATGTGGGCGTAGACTATGTTTCCAGCGGGGCGCTGACTCATTCTGCACCGATCCTTGATATTTCCATGAAAAATCTTCACGCAGTCTGAGAGGAGGCATATCATGAACACCTCTGAGAGGAGAAAGGAGATCCTGCGGATCCTTCAGGGAACGGAAATCCCGGTTGCGGCCAGAGAGCTTGCGGCAAAATTCGGGGTGAGCCGTCAGGTGATCGTTCAGGATATGGCGGTGATCCGTGCGTCTACACCGGGTATTCTTTCCACCACAAAGGGATATGCCATTCAGCAGGACACCAGTTTTACCAGAGAATTTAAGGTGCGTCACAGACAGGAGCAGGCAGCAGAGGAATTAAATCTCATCGTAGACTGTGGCGGGCATGTGAAAAATATCAGTATCAGTCACAGGGTATATGGCCGTGTATCCGCAGAAATGGATATCCGGTCCCGACATGATGTGACAGAGTTTGTAGAGGCGTTAAGCAGCAGTCATTCCACAGTCCTGAGCAACGCTACCTCAGGCTATCATTATCATCTGGTGGAGGCATCCAGCCAGGAACGTCTGGATCTGATCGGACAGCAGCTTGAAAAAGCAGGATTTCTGGCACCCTTGCAGCCATGGGAAAAGAAAGAAAAAGAGGAGAATAAATTATGAAGATCGCAGAGATACAGGAGGAGATCCTCCGTCTGAAAAAGGAAAAGAATATCTGTATTCTGGCACATGCATATCAGGGACATGAGATCCTGGAGGTGGCAGATTACACAGGAGATTCTTATGGATTAAGCGTGCAGGCGTCCAAAAGCGACTGTGAAGGTATCCTCATGTGCGGCGTGCGTTTTATGGCAGAGACATGTAAGATCTTAAGCCCGGATAAAAAGGTATGGCTTCCGAATCCTGCAGCAGGATGTCCTATGGCTGAACAGCTTACAATAGATGAACTGAGAGAACTGAAAAAGAAATATCCAGGTTATGCGGTTGTGGCTTATATCAACACAACGTCGGAGCTGAAAACAGAGTGTGATGTGTGTGTGACCTCTGCTTCCGCAGTGGAGATCTGCCGCCGTCTGGATCACGACAAGATTCTTTTTATTCCGGATCCTAATCTGGGACATTTTGTGGCAGAGCAGATCCCGGAAAAGACGTTTGCTTTTTATAACGGAGGATGTCCGCGCCATGCGGCAGTTACCGGAGATGAGGCGGAAAAGGCAAAAGCCGCTCATCCGGGAGCCCTTCTTCTGGTGCATCCCGAATGCCGTCCGGAGGTTGTGAAGCACGCAGATTATATCGGTTCAACTACTGGAATCATGGCTTATGTAGAAAAATCAGAGGCTGAGGAATTTATTATCGGAACAGAGAACAGTATTGTGGAGCATCTGCAGTTTTCCTACCCGGAAAAAAGATTTTATCCTCTTTCCGTATCTCTGACCTGTATGGATATGAAGGTTACGACGCTGATGGATATTTATAACTGTCTGAAAGGGCAGGGAGGAGAAGAAATCCGGCTTCCACAGGATGTTATGGACGGAGCGGAAAAATGTATCAGAAGAATGGTTGAGTTAGGCTGAAAGAAAAACAGAAAAAAGACAGTCACATGACGGTTGTGACTGTCTTTTTTAATTATAAGCTTATAATTAAAAATAATTTCGTCTTCTATCAGCCGATGTTGTTAACGGCTTTTGTCAAACGGGAAACTTTTCTTGCACAGTTGTTTTTGTGGTAAACACCCTTGGATGTTGCTTTGCTGATAGTAGCGATTGCCTCGTTGAGTGCTGCCTGTGCAGCAGCCTTATCGTTGTTCTGAACTGCAGCTTCTACCTTTTTGATGGAAGTTTTAACAGCAGAGCGGATAGACTTGTTTCTCGCAGCTTTAGTTCTGTTTACTAAAATTCTTTTCTTTGCGGATTTAATGTTAGCCAATGTGATACACCTCCATTTCGAGTTTTTGATGATCTGTTCCAGAAACAGACACGGGCGCTTCTGTGAACATGCTTATATATTTTATTACACATATCTTTGAATGTCAATACATAATTCTCATAAAAAAGACAAATCCTACACAAAAAGACAATCTGGAGGAGAAAAAATGTTGGGAAACAGCAGGATCAGAACCGATCTGGCTCTGGAGGCAACGGAAAGCTTTGCGGAGAGAGACACAGAATTGCGGGGAGTGGAGATTCATGAAGACTATAATAAAGAAAAAGATATTCGTACAACCATTGTAAAGATCACTACGGAAAACGGAGCCAGGGCAATGGGAAGACCGCAGGGGAATTATATTACCATAGAGGCTCCTGATCTGTCTGCTTCTGATGAAGATTATCATCGGGAAATTTCCGGAGAGATCGCAAAGCATCTTCTCAGCCTGATCAACCTGGAAAGGGAGACATCGGTTCTTGTGGTAGGACTGGGAAACAAAGGAATTACCGCAGATTCACTGGGACCGCTTGTGGTGGAAAATCTCCGGATGACCCGACATATCATACGGGAATACGGACTGAAAAGCAGTGGAAAAGAGCTCCTTCACCGGGTAAGCGGAATAGTGCCGGGGGTTATGGCACAGACGGGAATGGAAACATCGGAGATCATTCAGGGGATTACGGCGGAAACAAAGCCGGATGTAGTTATTGCAGTGGATGCACTGGCTGCCCGCAGTGTCCGGAGGCTGAATCGTACAGTTCAGATCACAGACACCGGAATTCATCCCGGATCGGGAGTAGGCAATCACAGAAATGGACTTACAGAAGATAATCTTCAGGTAAAGGTGATTGGCATAGGAGTTCCGACGGTAGTAGATGCGGCTACGATCGTTCATGATTCCATGGCACATCTTCTGGATGCGCTGGAGGAACAGGAACAGAAGGAATTTCTGGAAGAAATGATATCTCCGAATTTGTACAGTATGTTTGTTACGCCAAAAGATGTGGATGAAACTGTAAAGTATTTAAGCTTTACTATTTCAGAGGGGCTGAATATGGTCTTTTCCTGAACCGGGTATAATCACAGCTGCTTCATCATAGGATACTTTGAAAGGGGGGATCCTATGACGAAACTCCAGAAAATATCCTGTGTGTTTTTGAGTGTTTGTTTTTTTGCTGTTCTGGCAGGTATGCCGGGAGCGTTTTTTCTGAGGGGAAATGTGTACAGGCAGTTTCCCCTTTACTGTTTTTTGGAGGAAAAGGTCAGGAGTGTCCCTCAGAGAGAAGATCCGGATACTTATGAAAAACTTATGGAAAGCAATGCGAGGTATCTGGCAGAGCAGATGGAAAAGGAAAACCAGATCATGGATACAGCTGTGAAAGAACAGGACATGCCGTCTCCAAAAGCATCAGAAACTCCCAAAGCGACAGCAGCACCGACAGCAGCACCCACAGCAGCGCCGACAGCAGCACCGACAGCAGCACCCACAGCAGCGCCGACAGCAGCACCGACAGCAGCACCGACAACAGCACCAACAGCAGCGCCGGTCCTTGCACAGATCCAACCGGCTCCTGTGATCAATCTGGCACCGGAGATGCTTGCGGATTATGATTATCTTCTGAATCATTTTTTTATTGTGGATGAAAGTACTGCTACGAACGCAGAGCAGCTGAATGCAGAAGAATTTCTGAAAAAGGATCTTACTGTGAAAAAGAATCCGGAGGTTCCACAGATCCTTATTTATCACAGTCATTCACAGGAAAATTTTGTGGATTCCAGAGAAGGAGAAAGAGCAGATACGATTGTAGGAGTAGGAGATTATCTTGAAAAAATCCTTACGGATACTTATGGTTACAGGGTGCTTCATGTGACAGAGGAATTTGATATGGCAGGGGGAACTCTGGATCGGAGTGCGGCTTATGACTATGCGCGGCCTTATATAGAAAAAATTCTGCAGCAGAACCCTTCTGTTGAGGTGATTATTGATCTTCACAGAGACGGAGTGCCGGAAGACCGGCATCTGGTTACAGAAATCAATGGAAAACCTACCGCTCAGATCATGTTTTATAATGGATTAAGCTATACACGTTCCGGAGGACCGGTGGAATATCTGCCAAATCCTTACATACAGGATAATCTTGCATTTTCTTTTCAAATGGAATATCAGGCGGCACAGTACTATCCGAAACTGTACAGAGGCATTTATCTTTCCGGACTGAGGTATAACCTGCATTTGAAAAAACGGGCGGTTCTTCTGGAAGCAGGAGCGCAGACAAATACGGTACAGGAGGTAAAAAATGCAATGGAGCCTTTTGCAGATATACTGGATCGGGTACTGAGGGGAGATAAATAAGAATACGGAAAAAAGGGGGATTTGTCGAAAGTTTTTTGGGATAAAATAAAAAACAGTCTTGAAAGCTGGAACATACGTTTGTATAATGGAATATAGATAGAAAATCACTCTGGAAACAGTGCCGGGACATAGGGAAACCGCAGAGGATGTATGGACTTGATGCAGATACTTATGCTATAATGAGGCACGAATGTGACGAAAACACGGCTGCTGTTCCTGAAGGGAGCAGAACCAAAACATACAGTAGATAAGAGGAGGAAAACTGCGGAATGACAGATCAGAGCAAGATTCGTAACTTCTGCATTATTGCACATATCGACCACGGAAAGTCTACACTGGCTGACCGTATTATTGAAAAAACCGGTCTTCTGACCCAGAGGGAGATGCAGTCCCAGATTCTGGACAATATGGAACTGGAAAGAGAAAGAGGAATCACCATTAAGTCTCAGGCAGTGCGCATTGTATATAAGGCTAAAGATGGGGAAGAATATATTTTTAACCTGATCGATACTCCAGGGCATGTGGATTTTAATTATGAGGTATCCAGAAGTCTTGCTGCCTGTGATGGGGCGATCCTTGTGGTAGATGCAGCTCAGGGAATCGAAGCACAGACTCTGGCCAATGTTTATCTGGCTTTGGAGCATAATCTGGATGTGCTCCCTGTGATCAATAAGATCGATCTTCCAAGTGCGGAACCGGATCGTGTGATCAATGAGATTGAGGATGTGATCGGGCTGGAGGCGCAGGACGCGCCGCAGATTTCAGCCAAGACCGGGCTGAATATTGAGGATGTTCTGGAGCAGATCGTAGAAAAGATCCCGGCTCCGGATGGAGATCCGAATGCGCCGCTGAAGGCTCTGATCTTTGATTCCATTTATGATTCTTATAAAGGTGTCATTGTATTCTGCAGACTGATGGATGGAAGGATAAAAAAAGGAACCACCGTAAAAATGATGGCTACAGGATTCACGACAGAGGTGGTAGAGGTTGGATATTTTGGCGCAGGACGTTTTATTCCCTGTGACGAACTGAGTGCAGGAATGGTAGGATATTTTACTGCAAGCATTAAGAATGTCAGCGATACCCGGGTAGGCGATACGGTAACAGATGTGGCAAATCCCTGTAAAGAAGCACTTCCGGGATATAAGAAGGTACAGCCGATGGTTTATTGCGGACTTTATCCGGCCGATGGTGCCAGATATGGAGACCTTCGGGATGCCCTGGAGAAGCTTCAGCTGAATGATGCCTCGCTTTTTTATGAGCCGGAGACATCTGTGGCGCTGGGATTTGGATTCCGCTGCGGCTTTTTGGGACTTCTTCATCTGGAGATCATTCAGGAGAGACTGGAGAGGGAATATAACCTTGATCTGGTCACGACTGCTCCGGGAGTAATTTATAAGGTGTATAAGACCAACGGGGAGATGATCGAGCTTACCAATCCGTCCAATCTGCCGGATCCATCGGAGATTGAATATATGGAGGAACCTATGGTCAATGCGGAGATCATGGTGACAACTGAGTTTATTGGTGCGATCATGGATCTCTGTCAGGAAAGGCGGGGACAGTATATTGGTATGGATTATATGGAAGAAACCCGTGCACTTCTGAAATATAAGCTTCCTCTTAACGAGATCATTTATGACTTTTTTGATGCGCTGAAGTCACGTTCCAGAGGATATGCTTCTCTGGATTATGATCTTTGTGGATATGAGCGCAGCGAGCTTGTGAAGCTGGATATTCTTGTAAATAAAGAGGAGGTAGACGCACTCTCCTTTATCGTTCATGCAGAAACGGCTTATGAGAGAGGAAGAAAAATGTGCGAGAAGCTGAAGGAGGAAATCCCCAGACAGCTTTTTGAAATTCCGATCCAGGCAGCAGTAGGAAGTAAGATCATTGCCAGAGAGACCGTCAGAGCTATGCGTAAGGACGTACTTGCCAAGTGCTACGGTGGTGATATCAGCCGTAAGAAAAAACTTCTGGAGAAACAGAAGGAAGGTAAGAAACGTATGCGCCAGGTAGGTAATGTAGAGATTCCGCAGAAGGCATTTATGAGTGTCCTGAAACTGGATGAGAAATAAAAGGATGAGATACCTATGAAAAAATATACGAAAAAAAAGCTGGCAGTTATATCTGTACTTATGCTCTGTGCTTTTTTGTCCGGCTGCGGATGCGGCAAAAAAAAGAAGGATCCTGCTTCTGAGCAGGTTTTAAAGATCAGTATTACTCCGGAACCGTCGCCAACACAAAAACCGGATGAGATCGATAAGGACGCAGTGGTGACGAAGGATGGAGTGACTATGGTGAATGAATATCTGATATCTCAGGAGGGATCAGGTGAATAATAGAGAGAAAGCACCTCTGGAGCTTTATGTCCATATCCCTTTCTGCATAAAAAAGTGCGATTACTGTGACTTTCTGTCCGGACCTGCCGGGCGGGAAGTACAGAAGAGGTATGTAAAAGCGCTTCTGGAAGAAATCGCCGGAGTTTCCGGTTTTTCGGAAAGAAAGATCAGTTCTGTATTTATTGGAGGAGGAACGCCGTCAGTGCTGGAAGCCTCTGAAACAGCGGAGATCATGGATGCTTTAAGAGGAAAATTTCGTATTTCCAGCCGGACAGAGATCACAATGGAAGTGAATCCGGGAACGCTTACAAAAGAGAAACTGGAACAGTATAAAGTATCAGGCATCAACCGCCTGAGTATGGGGCTGCAGTCAACTGAAAACAGTGAGTTGAAAATCCTTGGAAGAATCCATACGTTTGAAGAGTTTCAGGATAATTACCGACTTGCCCGGGATATCGGATTTAATAATATTAATGTAGATCTGATGTTTGCCATACCCGGGCAGAGCTGTGAAAGCTGGGAGAAAAATCTGAGGACAGTGGCAGAACTGGAGCCGGAACATATTTCGGCCTACAGTCTGATCATTGAAAAAGGAACTCCTTTTGCAGAGCGTAATCTGGAGCTTCCGGACGAGGATTCTGAATACCGGATGTATGAGGATACAGCAGCAATCCTCGAAAGCTATGGATATCACCAGTATGAGATATCCAATTATGCAAAAACAGGATTTGAATGCAGACATAATATCGGTTACTGGAAAAGAACCGAATATCTGGGCATGGGACTGGGCGCAGCATCCCTGGTCTCAGAGGGAGACAGGCAGTGCCGTTTCAACAATACAGGAGAGATGCAGGAATATTTCAGCGCCAGCCGCAGTCCGGAAAACATACGGAAAGAAAAAATTTTTCTGTCAGCTGCAGAGCGGCAGGAGGAATTTATGTTTCTGGGATTGCGAATGACAGAGGGAATATCAGAAAAAGATTTTCTTTCCTGTTTTGGTGTACCGGCAGAGGAAATTTATGGACAGGTTCTGGAAAAATACAGAAAAATGGGCTTTTTAGAAAAAAAAGGATGTTTCTGGAGATTTACCCGTCAGGGGATTCATGTAAGTAATCATATTCTGGCAGAGTTTCTGCAGGAATAGCAGACAGGATCAGAAGAACAGCAGCATACAGGAAATTTGGAGGAATAGATGGCTGAACATACAACAGGAAAAAAATTTATCAGGATCCGGGGAGCAAATGTAAATAATCTGAAAAATCTCAGTGTGGATATCCCGAGGGATGAGTTTGTGGTTCTGACAGGTGTCAGCGGCTCAGGTAAATCTTCTCTTGCCTTTGATACGATATACGCGGAAGGGCAGAGACGATACATGGAGTCGCTTTCTTCTTATGCCAGACAATTCCTTGGACAGATGGAAAAACCGGATGTGGAAATGATAGAGGGACTTCCGCCGGCAATTTCCATTGATCAGAAATCCACCAATCGTAACCCGAGATCCACGGTAGGAACAGTGACGGAGATTTATGACTATCTGCGTCTGCTTTACGCAAGGATAGGAATTCCTCATTGTCCTAAATGTGGAAAAGAAATCAAAAAACAGACAGTAGATCAGATGGTGGATCATATTATGGCACTTCCTGAACGAACCAGACTGCAGCTTCTGGCACCGGTGGTCAGAGGGCGGAAGGGTACACATGCCAAACTTCTGGAACAGGCAAAAAGAAGCGGATATGTGAGGGTGCAGATTGATGGAAGTCTGTATGAATTGTCTGAAGAGATCAAACTGGATAAAAATATCAAGCATAATATAGAAATTATCGTTGACCGTCTTGTGGTTAAGCCGGGAATTGAAAAGCGACTGGCGGATTCAATAGAAACTGTGCTGGATCTTGCGGAAGGTTTGCTGATGGTGGATACCATGGATGGCAATGTTCTTACCTTCAGCCAGAGCTTTTCCTGCCCGGATTGTCAGATCAGCATTGATGAGATAGAGCCCAGAAGTTTTTCTTTTAATAACCCATTTGGAGCCTGCCCGGACTGTCTGGGACTGGGGTACAAAATGGAATTTGATGAGGATCTGATGATCCCGGATAAGTCTCTGAGCATTTCTCAGGGAGCCATTGCAGTTATGGGATGGCAGTCCTGTACCGATAAGGGGAGTTTTACCAGAGCAATCCTGGATGCGCTTGCAAAAGAATATAATTTCAGCCTGGATACGCCGTTTCAGGATTATCCACAGAAGATTAAAGATGTGCTGATCCATGGGACAGATGGACGTTCAGTCAAGGTTTATTATAAAGGCCAGCGGGGTGAAGGCGTTTATGACGTGGTTTTTCCCGGACTGATCAGAAATGTGGAGCAGAGATACAGGGAGACCGGATCGGATGCAATGAAGCAGGAATACGAAACTTTTATGCGGATCACACCCTGTAAAACCTGCAGGGGACAGCGTCTGAAAAAAGAGGCTCTGGCTGTTACGGTAGGGGATAAGAATATTTATGAGCTGACAGCTCTTTCCATAGAAAATCTGAAAAAATTCATGAAGGATCTGACGCTCACAGAGCAGCAGGAACTGATCGGCAGGCAGATTCTCAAAGAAATCCGCGCCAGAGTGGGATTTCTGGCGGAAGTGGGACTGGATTATCTTTCTCTTGGACGTGGGACATCTACGCTTTCCGGAGGAGAGGCGCAGAGAATCCGTCTAGCGACCCAGATCGGTTCCGGTCTGGTAGGGGTAGCGTATATTCTTGATGAGCCGAGTATCGGACTGCATCAGAGGGATAATGACAGGCTTCTGAAAGCGCTGATGCGCCTGCGGGATCTGGGAAACAGCCTGATCGTAGTAGAGCATGATGAGGATACCATGAGAGCGGCAGACTGTGTCGTGGATATCGGTCCGGGGGCGGGCGAACACGGAGGCAGGCTGGTTGCTATGGGAACGGCAGAGGATCTTATGAAAAATCCTGACTCTGTAACCGGTGCCTACTTAAGCGGAGCATATAAAATACCGGTGCCGGGAGAAAGGAAGATGCCTTCCGGATGGCTGAAGATCCGCGGTGCAGCAGAAAACAATCTGAAGCAGGTCAATGTGGATATTCCTCTGGGAGTTATGACCTGTGTGACCGGGGTAAGCGGATCAGGGAAAAGTTCTCTTATCAATGAGGTTCTTTATAAAACTCTTGCCAGAGATCTGAATCGTGCAAGGATCATCCCGGGGAAACACAAAGAAATTCAGGGAAAAGATCAGCTTGATAAGGTGATCAGCATTGATCAGTCTCCCATTGGACGGACACCAAGATCCAATCCGGCCACATATACAGGTGTGTTTGACCAGATCCGCGATCTATTTGCTTCTACGGCAGACGCCAAGGCAAGAGGCTATAAAAAAGGAAGATTCAGCTTTAATGTAAAAGGCGGAAGATGTGAAGCATGCAGCGGCGATGGAATTATTAAGATCGAGATGCATTTTCTGTCAGATGTGTATGTACCATGTGAGGTATGCAAGGGAAAACGCTATAACAGGGAAACTCTTGAAGTAAAATATAAGGATAAAAATATCTATGATGTTCTGAACATGACAGTGGAAGAAGCTCTGGAGTTCTTTGAAAATATTCCATCTATCCGCAGAAAAATACAAACCCTTTATGATGTGGGACTTTCTTATATCCGCTTGGGACAGCCATCTACAGAGCTTTCCGGAGGAGAGGCGCAGAGGATTAAGCTGGCTGCGGAACTCAGCCGCAGAAGCACGGGAAAAACCATCTATATTCTGGATGAACCCACAACAGGACTTCATTTTGCGGATGTCCATAAGCTGGTGGATATCCTGAAACGGCTTTCGGAAGGCGGAAATACAGTGGTTGTCATTGAACACAATCTTGATGTGATCAAAACGGCTGATTATATTATAGACATGGGCCCGGAGGGCGGAGACAGGGGAGGAACTGTGATCGCCAGAGGAACACCGGAAGAGATCGTAAAGGTTCCGGAGTCTTATACAGGGCAGTATGTTGCAAAATATCTGAACGGAGAAAATTAAAATTCTGCAGACTGTTATTTGTCAGAATACAGCAGAAAGGAGACCTAATATGCCTGCAAATGATATCGGGATCGATCTGGGCACAAAAAACTGTCTGGTTTATTCTACGGGAAAGGGACTTGTCCTTCAGGAGCCCTCTATCGTTGTTTATGATAAGGATACAGAAAAAATCAGGGCAATCGGAGAGGAAGCACGGCAGATGGCAGGTCATGTGACTTCTAATATGGAAGTGATACGACCGATCAGTCAGGGTGTGATCGTTGACTTTAATGTTACGGAAAAAATGCTGAAATATTTTATAACAAAGGCAATGGGGAATCGTGCTTTCCGAAAACCGAGGATCAGTATCTGCGTGCCGAGCGGGATTACAGAGATCGAGCGAAAGGCTGTGGAAGAGGTTACTTATCAGGCCGGAGCAAGAGAGGTTTTTCTGGTGGAAGAGCCTATAGCAGGGGCTATTGGAGCCGGTGTGGACGTGACAAAGCCTTTTGGAAATCTGATCGTTGATATCGGAGGCGGTACGACAGATGTTGCAGTGATCTCTATCGGGGGTGTTGTTGTTTCTGCCTCTGTAAAGGTTGCCGGAGATGCTTTTGACCAGGCAATCCTGGAATATGTGCGTAAAAGCCACAGCCTTTTTATCGGAGAAGATATGGCTGAACAGATTAAGATCAAAATAGGTACGGCAATAGAGGAAACCGAGCCTCAGGTCATGGAGGTTAAGGGACGAAATATTATGACAGGCCTTCCGAAGATTGTTAAGCTTACTTCGGAGGAGGTCAGAGCAGCTCTTCGGGATGCGACAGGACAGATTGTGGAGACCGTACATGGTGTGCTTGAAAAAACACCTCCTGAACTTGCAGCGGATATTGTAGACAGAGGGATTGTCCTGACGGGAGGAGGGGCGCTTCTTCGGGGAATGGATTCACTGATCGAGCAAAAAACCGGGGTAAATACACTGACGGTGCAGAATGCTATGAATGTGGTAGCGGTAGGAACCGGAAAATATGCGGAGATCATGGCAAGAATGGAAGATTAGAGATATGAGTGAATACGTAACCGGGTATATCGATCATATAATATTCAGAAATGAGGAAAACGGATATACCGTTTTTGAGATGAAAGGTGTGGAGGGGCAGGAAGAGCTGACCTGTGTAGGGAGTTTTCCCGTAATCAGTCAGGGAGCAACGATAGAGGCCTCAGGCAGCTATATCAATCATCACATATATGGAAAACAGTTTCAGATCACATCCTTTGCAGAAAAAATGCCGGAGGATGCTCTGGCAATGGAACGCTACCTGGGATCAGGGGCGATCAAGGGGATCGGAGCAGCGCTGGCAGCCCGGATCGTCCGTCATTTTGGAGAAGAAACTCTTCGTATTGTAGAGGAAGAGCCGGAGCGCCTGGCAGAAGTGAAAGGAATCAGTGAAAAAAAAGCCCGTGAAATTGCGGCGCAGACAGCTGAAAAAGCAGATATGCGTAAGGCGATGATGTTTCTTCAGAAATATGGCATTTCTCTGAATCTGGGGGCAAAGATCTACCAGAAGTACGGGGATTCTGTATATAGTGTACTTCAGGAAAATCCGTATCGTCTTGCAGATGATATCAGTGGGGTCGGATTTAAGATTGCAGATGAGATCGCGGGCCGTATAGGAATACATACAGATTCAGATTACAGGATACGAAGCGGTATGCTGTATACTCTTTTGCAGGCAACAGGAGAAGGGCATATTTATCTTCCGAAAGAGGAATTGTTTTTTCGGTCTTCGGAACTTCTGGGAGTAGATACCTCTTATATGGAAAAACATCTTATGGATCTTTCTATGGAGAGAAAGGTAATACAGAAGGAGGCAGAGGGGAAAATTCTTGTTTACCCCAGCCGGTTTTATTATCTGGAACTTAATACGGCAAGGATGCTCAGAGAATTGAATGTATTATGTCCGGAGGAAGAAGCTTTTGTTCAGAGAAGGATTGCCCAGATAGAAAAAGAAACGGGGACGATTCTGGATGAAATGCAGAAGAAAGCTGTGACGGAAGCGGCCAGCCACGGACTGTTTATTCTGACCGGAGGTCCGGGAACAGGAAAGACTACAACGATTAATGCAATTATCCGCTTTTTTGAAGGGGAAGGTGTGGAACTGAGACTGGCAGCGCCGACGGGAAGAGCTGCAAAACGTATGACCGAGACTACCGGATATGAGGCACAGACCATCCACAGGCTTCTGGAACTGAATGGTATGCCGGAGGAAGAAAAGGAAGGTCAGGCGGTTCATTTTGAAAGAAATGCCGAAAATCCACTGGATGCAGATGTAGTAATTATTGATGAGATGTCCATGGTGGATATTCAGCTGATGCATTCGCTTCTTCTGGCAGTGACAGCCGGGACGAGATTGATTCTTGTAGGAGATGAAAATCAGCTTCCGAGTGTAGGACCGGGAAATGTTCTCAGAGACATCATAAGAAGCGGGGAATTTTCTGTGGTAGAGCTGAAAAAAATTTTCCGACAGGCTTCGGAAAGTGATATCGTGGTGAATGCCCATAAGATCAACAGGGGAGAACAGGTTACTTTAAGTAACAAAAGCAGAGATTTCTTTTTTCTGAAAAGACAGGACGCAGATATTATCATCCGTGTGCTGATTGCTCTGATCCAGGAGAAACTTCCAAAATATGTGGAAGCAAAGCCTTTTGATATTCAGGTGCTGACACCTATGCGAAAAGGGCTTCTGGGAGTGGAGCGCCTGAATCAGATCCTTCAGAGATACCTGAACCCACCGGAACCATCCAAGAAAGAGAAAGAATATGGACAGGGGCTGTTCCGTGAAGGAGATAAGGTTATGCAGATCCGGAATAATTATCAGCTGGAATGGGAAATCAGGGGAAGGTATGGTATTCCGGTAGAAAAAGGTGTGGGAGTCTTTAACGGAGATACCGGAATCCTGAAAAACCTAAATGAGTTTGCGGAAACGGCAGAGGTAGAATTTGAAGATGGACGGTGGGCGGAATATTCATTTAAACAGCTTGAGGAACTGGAGCTTGCCTACGCGGTGACGATACATAAATCGCAGGGCTCGGAATACCCTGCGGTAGTGCTTCCGCTTTTATCCGGACCAAGAATGCTCCTTAACAGAAACCTGCTTTATACAGCAGTGACACGGGCTCGAAAATGTGTCACTATAGTGGGAAGTGAAGAGACCTTCCGGGAAATGATCAATAATGAAAAGCAGCAGAGACGCTACAGCTCTCTGGATATGAGACTGAAGGAAGATATGTAGCAGGAAAGAAGTTTTTTCATCGAGGAGAAAGGACGGTTTTGAATCAATATCTGAAATTGTTTCTGAATATACTTTATCCCAGACACTGTCCGGTCTGCCATCGGATATTAAAGGATCAGAAAAAGAATATCTGTCCGGAATGTGAGAACATATTTATCAGAGCAGATAAAGACTACTGTCTGAAGTGTGGTAAACCTGTGAAAGAAGAGGAAGAATACTGTGATGAATGTAGAGCCGGAAAAAGGAGCTTTGACAGAAATATATCTGTATTTGTTTATAATGAAAGAATGCGCCAGTCTCTGGTAAGATACAAATATTACGGATACAGAGAATATGGAGATTACTTTTCAGCCTGTATATGCAGATATGCAGCTCAGAACATCTGTAACTGGAAGCCGGATGTGATCGTTCCTGTTCCCCTTACTGCGCGCAAGCAGAGGCAGAGAGGGTTTAATCAGGCGGGATATCTGGCAGACCGGGTGGGGCAGTATTTTGGAATTCCTGTAAGCCACAGTCTTCTGAAAAAAATACATAAAACAAAATCTCAGAAAAAACTAAGCGCTTCTCAACGCAGACAGAATCTTAAAGATGCTTATCGTACAGGAGAAGACCTGCACGGAATCACAGTACTTGTTATTGATGATGTTTACACAACCGGCAGTACTATGGAGGCAGCGGCCTCCTGCCTGAAGGAAGCCGGAGCTGAAAAAGTATATGGGATTACTCTGTGTACAGGGCATGGCTGAGAAAAACCATAAAAACACTTTTCATGAATAGGGATATATGTTACAATTAAATTACTTTGAATACTGGGATTTTTTTGGAAAGAGGAGAAAGAACCGCTTTTATCTATAAGAAAAAGGCGGTTTGTTGAGGAGTAGATCATGATTAATGAAGAAAAAGTTAAAATAATGACAAAAATTGCCATGTATGAACAGGGGAACGGCAAGAAATATCTTCCTGTCAGTAAATACTACAGAAGTGATTATATTGGACTGGCTCTGATCAAGAACTTCTTTCTTGTCACCATTGGTTATGCTCTGCTTGTTGCGGCAATTGGTGTATATTATGGAGAGTACCTTATGGAAAATATCCATAAGATGAATCTGGTGACCATGGGAGTGTACATACTGGTGGGCTATGTGGTAATGCTTGTGGGATATTCTATCCTTACATATGTACAGTATTCCGTAAAGTATTATAAGGCCAAAAAAAGTGTGAAAGAATATTACAGCCAGCTTACAGCACTCAGCAGGATTTATGCCCGGGAAGAGAAAAAAACAGCAGGCAGAGGAAACGCAGGAGGATATCGAAAATGACAGCATTATTGGAACTTAAACAGAAAATAAAAAATCTGTACAGTAAATATGAAATGTATCTGCAGCCGCTGATGAAATTTATACTGGCACTGGTGTATTTTGTCTGGATCAATTCAAATATGGGGTATATGAGTATCCTTGATAATATATTTGTGATACTGATCCTTGCTCTGATCTGCTCGATCCTGCCGTCGGGAATGATGATCTTTACAGGGTTTGCCATGATGCTGGGACACAGCTATGCTCTGGGAATCGATGTTGCGGGCTTTATGCTGGTAATGATCCTGTTCATGGTCATTTTGTTTCTCAGATTCAGTGCAGGGAACAATATCGTTCTGGTTTTGACCCCTATTGCCTGTGCATTTGACATTCCGGTACTTCTCCCTCTTGGATGTGGTCTTCTGGGAAGTGCCTTTTCCGCTCTTCCGGCAGCCTGTGGTGTAATCCTTTATTTTTTTATCCGTTTTATCAGAACACAGGCACAGGTACTTCAGACAGCAGACCTGCAGATCCTGGACAGAATCACCCTTCTTGCAGACGGGTTTATGAAAAATGGTACAATGTGGCTGACCCTGATCGCTTTTGTTGTGGTGATTCTTGTGGTGAATCTGATCCGCACAAGAATGTTTGACTATGCATGGAGGATTGCGATCGTAGCCGGAGGTGTGATTTATGTGGTAGTCATGCTGATAGGCAGCAGCGTTATGGGAGTTGCGGTTCCCGTGATTCCTACGATCATCTTTTCGGTTGTTTCCGTACTGATTTGTATGATACTGGAATTTTTCGTGTTCGGAGGAGACTATACTCGTACAGAAAGACTTGAATATGAGGATGATGAGTATTATTATTATGTTAAAGCTGTTCCAAAAGCTCTGGTGACCAGTTCGGAACGCAGCATAAAAAAAATCAATGGTGTGCCGGACAGAGAAGAACGGAAACAGAATGAGCGCGTTGTGAAATATAACGAGCCTCTGTTTCAGGAGGCGGAACCTGTAAAAAAGAAAAAAGAAAGAAGAAAAACACAGGAGGCGGATATTATGATCCAAAGACCTGATGTTGACAGCGTGGATTTTGAGAAAAAACTGGAGGAATCTCTGAAAGATCTTTAAAAATCCGTAAAATCAGTTTTGTAACCTGAAAACACAGCAGTAAAAGAAAGGAGTCCGTATGCAGAACATCATAAGTATATTGAGCAGGTATCTGTCGCATATCAATATGCCTTCTGTCAATATCATTGATGTAATAGAGATTTTGCTGATCTCTGTCTTTGTATATCAGTTTATGGTATGGATCAAATATACCCGTGCCTATAACCTGCTGAAAGGGCTTCTGATCATTGTAACCTTTTTACTGATCGCTTATATTTTCAAAATGAATACAATCCTGTGGATTGTGTCAAAGCTGGCAACAGCCCTTATTACTGCAGTGATCGTTATCTTCCAGCCTGAACTTCGGAAAATCGTGGAACAGCTGGGACAAAAACGGATCATGGCTGCTATCATTCCTTTTGATGTGGGAAAAGAAGTTCAGGAACGGTTCACTGACAAGACGATCAATGAACTTGTAAAAGCCTGTCTTGATATGAGCGAAGCGAAAACAGGTGCACTGATCGTTATTGAACAGAAAAATCTTCTGGACGAATTTATACGAACAGGCATTAATGTGGATGCAGTTCTTTCCAGTCAGCTTCTGACAAACATATTTGAACACAATACTCCTCTTCATGACGGAGCTGTTGTTATGAGAGGAAATCGTATCGTTGCGGCAACCTGCTATCTGCCACTGTCAGATAATATGGAACTGAGCAAACAGCTTGGAACCAGACACAGGGCCGGAGTGGGAATCAGCGAGGTGTCCGATTCAGTGACAATTATTGTTTCTGAGGAAACCGGACAGATTTCCGTAGCTCAGGAGGGAAAACTTCTGAGAGATATTTCGTCTGCTCAGCTCCGTGAAATTCTGGAGAGGGCGCAGAATAAGAAAATTGTGGATAATAACAAATTGAGACAGCTTTTGAAGGGAAGGTCAAAGAATGAAGGAAAAAATCACAAATAATCTCTCTTTGAAAATACTTTCTCTGATCGTTGCTATCCTTGTATGGCTCCTGGTGATCAATGTAGATAATCCGATTGTAACGAAAACCTATGTGGTTTCGGAAGTACAGCTCTTAAATGAAGCATATATCGATGCGGATGGCAAGATGTGTATGCGTGATGAGAATCAGGAACCTGTCCGTGTGACAATAAAGGCACAGAGAAAAATTCTGGATGACATTACGACTTTTGACATACGGGCTGTAGCAGATCTTCAGCAGGCAGTCAGCCTGGATACGACACCGGTTATGGTTCCTATTACAGCGACTGTAGGTAAGATTCCGGCAGAAAATATTCAGGTGAATCCCCGGAATCTCAGTCTTCATATTGAGGATAAGGAAACACAGGAATTTGTAGTGAATGTTACAACAAACAATACAAGACCTGACAGGGGATACGAAATAGGAAGTCTTGTATCCAGTCCTGAGAAACTCAGGATTACAGGACCGACTTCGCTGATTAATAAAATAGATAAGGTGACGGCATCTGTTGATGTGGGAGGAGAAACCTCTGATGTAACAAGGGAAACAGATGTTTCGGTTATTGATAAAAATGGAGAAGAGTTCAGCAGTCAGGACATGAGCTATCTGAATGTATCCAAGGTATATGTAACAGCCAGGCTGTGGAAAGTACGCACAGATGTGAAGATCAGTGCAGAGTGCTCCGGAGTCCCGAAGGAAGGATATCAGATAGAGAGTGTGACTACAACTCCCAATGTGCTCAGTGTAGCAGGCAATGACGAAACTTTGTCTGCGCTTGCAGAGCAGAACAATACAATCTGGATACCGGCAGATGCAATTGATATTTCCGGCAGGGACAAAGACTATGAGAAAAAAATAAATATTTCTGAATATCTGCCGGATGGAGTGAAGCTTACCAGTGATTCCAGTGAGGATGTTTTTATTCATGTCAATATCCTTCCTCTGGGAAGCACGGTATGTGATCTGCCTACAAAAAATATTTCAGTAAAAAATCTTCCGGACGGAATGCAGGCTGCATTTGACGCGGCACAGATAGAAATACGTGTAAGAAAAACAAAAGAAGATCTGGGAGATTTGCGTACAAAGGATATCAAGGCCTCGATCGACCTTAAGGATAAAGAAGAAGGTGCCTGTGAGGTGCCGGTAAATATTGAGATTCCGGAAGGATATGAACTGGTAGACGAGGTGACAACTGCCGTAGAGGTTTCAAAAATTTCAAAAGCAGAAGAAGATAATTGAACAGGAGATGACAAAATGATCAGTCAGAAAATTACAGTAAATAATCCTTCGGGTCTTCACCTGCGGCCTGCCGGAAATTTGTGTAATGTGGCTATTAAGTACGATTCGGTGATTACATTTTCCTATGAAGGAGGAACTGCAAATGCAAAAAGTGTACTCAGCGTGCTTGGTGCCTGTGTAAAATGCGGGGATGAAATTGAACTTGTCTGTGAAGGCGCAGATGAGGAAAGTGCAATGAAAGCTATGGTCGATGCAATCAGCAGCGGCCTTGGTGAATAAATGTTACAAGATGTGTGAAGAAGAAATAAGGAGGAATTACGTTGAAAAAACGAGTGGTGGCAATTCTTTTAAGCTTTACTCTGTGTTCAGCTATGGTGACAGAAGCCGGAGCGGCAGCTTTTGCCGATCCGTCAGTTGTGGTTGCTTCAGAAGAAGCTTTTGGAGACCAGGTGGAAAGCACAGAAGCAGAACAGTCAGAGGAAGTTCATACAGAATCGCCGGAAGAAGTTGAGGATGGTAACATAGCAATTGATGGGACTGAGGGAGAGCAGGCTTCTGATGAGTTTTCAGACAGCATGTCAGACGAAGGGGCAGACATTACAGTGGATGGTACGGAAGAAGTGATTCCGGGTGATGAGCCTGCTTCCGGTGATACCTCAGATGAAAATACAGCAGACATACCGGATGCTGAAGTGGAGTTCACGGAAGAACTCTTCAGTGCAGGGAATTCATCTCCGGTAACTCTGGAGACAGAGGAGAACACAGCAGATGTTCTGGCAGCGGATATCGAAAACATTGATGAAGAAAATCATAAGGCAACGGTTCTTTATACTCGCTGGAAGCCGGAAAACGGAAAATGGAAGCTTGAGAAGCCTGCACTTCGGGTAAGAAACGCAGCTGCTGCAGGAACCGTCGAGGTTCTGGATGGAACAGCATCAGATGATGGAGTTGTTCAGGATATGACAGCAGAGGAGCCCTCTGCGGGAGAGGCAGAACTTGCTTTTGAGGATCAGGGGAATGTAGTAGTTGAGAGTGAAGAACAGCCGGCACCGGAGACAGAAGTAATTCCTGAGACAGAACCGGAAGCAGAGGCAGTTCCGGAGACAGAAGTTTACAGTAACGAAGCTGTTGTAGGAAATACAACGGAGTATTTTACAAACCAGATGGTGGAGATTACAACGGTATCCAGTGATAAGAAGGAACTGGAGAAAGGTATCTACTATTTTGATGAGGAAGGATATCTGGTAACTGGCAGAAGAACAGTCAAAAAGAATACACCGGGCTTCCAGTCCGGTTCTGACGCAGAGTTTTATTTCCTGGATGCTTCCAGAGCAAAAGTTACCAATACAAATACGGAAGCGGGGAAAAATCTGACGCCGTTTAATTCTGCTCTTGGTCAGATGCAGAAAAACTATCAGTGGCTGTGGGACGGCGGTGCTTTTCATAATTATGGAAGTGACGGACGCGCGTCTAAAATTACCGGAAATAAGATGTATAATATTAATGGTCAGTATTATTATCTTTTAAATGGCGGAAAACCTTTTGTCGGTATCAGAGAAGCTGCATGGAATAACAAAAAGTCATGGTATTACTTTAAAAATGCATCAGGAAGTAATAGTATTCCAGGTGTAATGGCTAAAAAATGCTGGGGAAGCAGAAAGACTCCAGGAGGTCAGAAATGGATGTATTTTGGTGCTGCAGGCCGTTGGGAGAAAAAACCGGCAGGCATATATAAGGTGATGGCACCATCAAAAAATACAGACTATGTGCTTAGTTCTTCAGGATATCTTGTGAAAAACAATATAGTAACAGCCCCCGGAGGCTCTGTTTATATGGGAAATAAATGGGGCTGGGCATATAAAGACAGTGTTGTGAAATATAAAAATGCAAGATATTATTTCGGCAAAGATGGAAAGCGCGTAAACTGGAAAAATCGTTGGATAAAGGTTCCGAATGGAAATAAAAAACCACGTTACTATTATCTGGGAAGTAATCCGGGACGCATACAGGAAAAACATGGGATCCAGAAAATTGTAATGAATAAAAAGTTTGTTGGATGGTTCATGTTTGATTCCAAGGGAAACAATCTTCAGAGTGCATGGTCAGGAGACCGATATTTTATTTCTGATGGACGTATGGCAAGCGGATTCCTTAAGTTGGGCAATACAGCTTATTTCATGGAGCGAAGTTCATCAACTAAATGTCGTGGAAAAAAATATAAGAATCAGTGGATAAAGTATAATAACAAATACTATTATGCAACAAGAACCGGAAGACTGTATGGTGGTGGATGGAAAACAATTAATGGCGGCAGATATTATTTTAAGGATTGGACAGCTGTAACAAACAAAACTGTGAAAGACCCTTCAACAAATAAATATGGTTATTTAAACAGCAGGGGAAAATATGAAACAGAATGGATTACATATGACCCTTCCCAAAATTATGCTCGCTATATAGATCCTGAAACAGGAAAGGTTCTGAAGAATACAGTAAAAGTAATTAATGGAGTGAACTACCGTTTTGACAAAAATGGTAATCGTGTTACTGATCGGACAAATGAATTCAGACAGAAATCTTATTATATAGAATGTGATCGTGTGAACGGTGTTATGACAGTTTATACAAACAGCAGAAAAACAACCCCGATCAAGACTATTCGTGTTTCTGTAGGTAATCCATGGACACCGACTCCGCTGATGACCAATGAAAAAATTGACCGGGCAGGCCGTTGGCAGCTTCTTATGGGACCGTCCTATGGTCAGTACGGAACCCATGTACGAGGCGGTATCTATATCCACTCTATTGCATGTGGATTGCCGCATGCCAATAATCTTCCGGCAGGTGAATATCTGAAGCTTGGCAATCCGGCATCTCACGGCTGTATCCGCTGCTGTGTGGCAGATGCAAAATGGGTCTGGGATAACTGCAATGGATCAAGGATTACTGTTTTTGATGGCAAGTATACTTCTAATGAATGTTTTAAGGGACCTCTGGGCAGAAATCCGCTGAAGCCTCTGAGAGGAAGCGGAACCTTTGACCCGACCGATCCAATTTACAATTAATAATTAAAAATTAAAAAGGAGGCTGTTACAAAACTGTTCCAAAGAGAAGTTATAAACTGTTCGGAAGGTACAGATTTGGTGACAGCCTTTTCTCAGGAGGAAGATAATATGAGAACATATCTGGTAACAGGTGGAGCAGGATTTATTGGATCCAACTATATCCACTATATGTTTCAGAAGTATGACAATGAGATTCGCATTATCAATGTAGATAAGCTGACTTATGCAGGAAATCTGGAAAATCTGAAGGATGTGGAAAACAGAGAAAACTACACCTTTATAAAAGCAGACATCTGCGACAGTGATGCCATTATGAAAATTTTTGATGAGAATGACATTGACCGCGTTGTTCATTTTGCAGCAGAAAGCCATGTGGATCGAAGTATCCGCAATCCGGAGGTTTTTGTAAAAACAAATGTGCTGGGCACTCTGGTTATGCTGAATGCAGCAAAGTCTGCATGGGAGCTTCCTGACGGAACGTTTAAACCGGACAAGAAATTCCTTCATGTTTCCACAGATGAGGTTTACGGATCTCTGGAGGAAGATGGCGGATTCTTCTATGAAACCACTCCTTATGATCCGCACAGTCCTTATTCTGCAAGTAAGGCCTCCTCAGATATGCTGGTAAAATCTTATATGGATACTTATAAGTTCCCGGCAAATATTACAAACTGCAGTAACAATTATGGTCCTTACCAGTTCCCGGAGAAACTGATTCCGCTGATTATCAATAATGCTCTCCAGGGAAAGAAGCTTCCGGTATATGGCGACGGCAAGAACGTTCGTGACTGGCTGTATGTTATGGACCATGCAAAGGGAATTGACATGGTTCAGGAAAAGGGACGTCTTTTTGAGACCTATAATATCGGAGGTCATAATGAAAAACAGAATATTCAGATCATCCATATCATTCTGGATACTCTGCAGGAGATGCTTCCGGAGGGAGATCCCAGAAGAGAGCTTGTCAGTGAAAAGCTGATTACTTATGTGGAAGACCGCAAGGGTCATGACCGTCGTTATGCGATTGCACCGGACAAGATCAAAGAAGAGGTGGGCTGGTATCCGGAAACCTGTTTTGAGGACGGTATCTGCCTGACAATCAAATGGTTCTTTGAAAATGAAGACTGGATGAAGAATGTTACCAGCGGAGACTATCAGAAATATTATGAGGATATGTATAAAACTTCCAAATAAATAATTTTTATAAAGAAAAATGCGGCATATATCTGAAAAAGAGTGTGCAGCATTTTTCTTTTAAAGAAGGGTGGTTGTTATGAGTTCTAAAAAAATAATGCTTCTGGGTGGTAATTACTTTCAGATGACAGCAACGCTTACGGCAAAACGCCTGGGCTACCATGTGATCAGTGTAGACTACCTGCCGGACAATCCGGCACACCAGTATGCAGACGAATATTATAATGTCAGTACCATTGATAAAGAGGCGGTTCTTGCTCTGGCCAGAGAAAAAGAGATTGATGGGATTGTTTCCTATGCATCGGATGTGTCTGCCCCTACAGCTGCATATGTGGCAGAAAAAATGGGACTTCCTACCAATCCTTATGAATCGGTTATGATCCTGACCCATAAGGATCTGTTTCGGAAATTCATGAAAGATAATGGTTTTCTGATGCCTCAGGGCAGAAGCTTTACAGACAGAGAAGAAGCGAGAACTTTTTTCCGTACGCTTTCTATGCCTGTAATGGTGAAACCTATTGATTCATCAGGAAGTAAGGGTGTTGTAAAGGTATTTCAGGAAGAAGAATTTGACAGCGCATGGGAGGAAGCAGTATCATATTCCCTGTCAAAGCATGTAATTGTAGAAGAATTTATTCAGAAACAGGGTTATCAGATCGATGGAGACGGTTTTGTGGTAGATGGAGAAATACGGTTTTTTGGTGTTATGGATCAGCATAATGATCTTTCCTGTGCTCCCCATACCCCGATAGGTCTCAGCTGTCCTTCTGTTCAGCCTCCGGAAATCAGCAGAGAAGCGCGCAGACAGATTCAGAGAATCTTTGACCTGCTTCATATTAAAATGGGAGCTTTTAACTTTGAATATATTGTAAATGAAAAAGGACAGGTATATATTCTGGAGATTGGTCCGAGAAACGGAGGTAACCTGATACCGGATACACTGAAGATTGCCTGCGGTACTGACCTTGCAGAATATACGCTCCGGATAGCGGTGGGAGAAGACTGTTCCGATCTTAAGGATATGTCGGCGGATGTGTGTGCGACTTCTTATATTCTTCATTCGGGCCGCGATGGATTTTATGACCATGTAGAAATTTCAGACACACTTCCCGGAACAATTGTCCGCAAAGCCGTTCTGGTCAAAGAAGGTGAGCCTGTACAGAGCTTCCGGAATGCAGGAATGGGAATCGGGGCAATGATCCTTACCTTTCAGGATGTGAAGACGATGTGTGATACTGTCGATCATATGAATGATTATATTCAGGTAAAGGTTCGGGAAGAGAAGGGAGACAATGCATGAAAACACTGATGATCCTGGGGGCGGGCTATACCCAGATACCTCTGATCAGAGCTGCCAGACGCCTGGGGATCCGTACTGCGGTCACCAGTATTCAGGGAGAGTATCCCGGCTTTGAAGAGGCAGACGAAAGAATCTATGCAGATCTGAGCAGACCGGATGAAGTAGCAGAGAAGGCTGCTGAGTATAAAGTGGACGGGGTGGCGACCTGTGGTCTTGACCTGGCCATGGAGGCCATTGGAGCAGTCAGTGAGGCACTGGGGCTTAACGGACCGTCCAGAGAGGCGGCATCGAAGGCGGCAAATAAGCTTTTGATGAAACAGGCATTTTCTGCCTGCGGAGTACAGACAGCATCCTGGATATGTGTACATAATACCGGAGAACTGGAAACTGCAATGGATCAGCTTCGTTTTCCGATCATTGTAAAAGCTGTGGATCTGATGGGAAGCAGAGGGATTTTTCGATGCGATTCCCGGGAGGAGGCCAGAGAAAATTATGAAAAGACAATGGAAGCTACTGGAAAAGATTATTGTCTTGTAGAGGAATTTATTGAAGGAACGCTTTTTGGCGCAGAAGGAATGGTTGCCGGAGGAAAGCTGCTGTTCCTGCTTCCTGATAATACGGAGGCCTTTGACGGTGCCGTGCCAAGCCCGGTAGGTCATTCCGTACCTTTTGAAAAGGAAAAGGAACTGGGCGGCCAGATTTATGAGCAGGTAGAAAAGGCAGTAAAAGCCCTGGGACTGGATAACTGCCCGATAAACTGCGATCTGCTCTATAAGGATGGAAAAGTCTATATTGTAGAACTGACGGGAAGATCGGGAGCTACGGGGCTTTCTGAGATGGTGAGCACCTGGTATGGAATTGATTATTATGAGACGATTGTCAGGTTGTCAATGGGAGAAGACGTTTCAGATGATTTCATTAGCAAAAAGCATACTCCCAATCTGACACGGACGTTGTTCAGTCTTCGCAGCGGCACGCTTGTACGGCTGGAAGACCGGAATCCTGCAGCGGATGATATTCTGGAAATCTCGTTTAATGTATCTCCGGGAGATGAGATACGGACATACACAAACGGAAGAGACCGGATCGGTCAGGTGATGCTGAAAGGAACCGGAGTAAAACAGCTTCGTCAAAGACTGGATGCTGTCCTGTCCAATATTTATATGGAGCTGGAAGGAGATCTTTCACTGCCCGAGACACCGATTCAGAAAATGGCTTCTTTCAGTGCGCAAAACCAGATATATATGAAAAGGGAAGATCTCCTGCCTTTTTCGTTTGGGGGAAATAAGGTGAGGTTTGCCCGGAAATATCTGGAGGATATGGAACAACAGGGCGCGGACAGCATGATCATATATGGAAATTATCATTCCAATCTTTGCAGGATCCTGTCAGCAGCCTGTGGAAGAAAGCACATTCCCTGCAGCATGGTCCATAATGTAGATGATGCAGATCCCGGTGAGATCACAGCCAACAGTTATCTGATCCATGATATGCAGGTCAGGGAGTATCCCTGCCATAAAGGAAATATTGCTTCTGCCGTTGCCGATGCCCGGGCAGATTTCCGGGAAAAAGGTCTTATCCCCTATTATATTTACGGCAGTGACCTTGGAGAAGGAAATGCCCATGTTCCTATGGAGGCTTATGTACAGGTTTACCGGGAAATCCAGAAACAGGAAAAGAAGCTGGGAATCTTTTTTGATTATATTTTTCTGGCATCAAGCACCAATACCACGCAGGCAGGTCTGCTTGCAGGGATGCTTCTGGAGAAAGAACAGAGACAGATCGTGGGGATTTCCGTATCCAGAAACAGGAACAGGGCAAAAGAAGTGATCCGGAAAGATCTGGCAGAATACTTTGAAAAAAAAGGATGTTTTCCGGGGGAAGAACTGAAAAAAAATCTGGAATCAATAATTCGGATAGAAGACGATTATCTGGCTGGTGGTTACGGATCCAGTGATGAAACTGTAACGAATACGATTCATCAGGTATACAGACAGGAAGGAATCTATCTGGACTCTACTTATACAGGCAAGGCGTTTCGGGGAATGGAAGCGTATTTAAAGGAAAAAGCTGTGGAAGGGAAGAGGGTACTTTTTCTTCATACAGGAGGAGCACCTCTGTTTTTTGATTCGCTTTCCGATGTGTTTGGAAAATAAACATTGAATTTATATATTGATTGTGAGAAAATAACATGAGAAACCTTTTGGAAAATAAAAAAGCTGTTTTTATTATGCTTCATATCAGTCTGCTGTTCAGTTCTCTGAGCGGAGTATGTTCTAAAAAAGCTGCCGGATACGCGGAAAACATATTTTCTGTTCCATTTTTGTTCTGGTTCGGACTGATTTTTATCATAATGTTCAGTTATGCCCTGATCTGGCAGCAGATATTAAAAAGAATGCCTCTGACAGTTGCCTACGCAAATAAACCGGTAGGTCTGATATGGGGAATGGTCTGGGGGCATTTTATTTTTGGTGAAACAGTTACATGGAAAATGATCGCAGGGGCAGCGGTTATATTTTTGGGAATTTATCTGGTGGTGACGAGTGATGAATAATCTGGGAATCTCGGTGTGCATACTGCTGTTGTCTGTTTTTATTTCATCAGTATCGCAGATCATGTTAAAAAAAGCGGCAGACAAAACCTACTCCAGTGGTATCAGGGAGTATCTGAATCCGCTGGTAATCAGTGCGTATGTTCTGTTTTTCGGTTCGGTGATCCTGACTATGGTTGCCCTGAAGACGGTGCCATTGTCCATGTCTCCGATACTGGAATCCACGGGATATATTTTTGTCTCTGTTTTGGGATATCTGTTTCTGAAGGAACGGTTTAACAGGAGAAAAATACTGGGGATCTGCCTGATCCTTTCAGGAGTGCTGCTGTTTTCCCTGTAAAAACCGAAATGGCATCTGTTACAGAAAGCAGTATTTATGAGAAACAATGACGAGGAGATCGAAATGCTTGTATCAATTGTAATACCGTGTTATAATTCGGAGAATTCTATTATAAAAGTTGTAAAGCTGGCAATTCAAGAATTCAAAAAAATGGAAGACTATGAATGTGAATTTATTCTGGTAAATGATTATTCAAAGGATCACACATGGAAATCCATACAGAAGCTGGCAAAAGAATATCCTAATGTCAGAGGAATCAATTTTGCCAAAAATTTTGGTCAGCATAATGCTCTGATGGCAGGACTCAACTATGCCCGGGGAGAATATATTGTGGGAATGGATGATGATATGCAGAATCATCCGTCACAGATCCCTCTGTTTCTGGATAAGATCCGGGAGGGCTATGATGTTGTGTTTGGCGTATTCCGTCAAAGGCAGTTTTCAGCAGTAAAAAATATAACAGGCTCCATCAGCCGCTTCCTTTTGTGGCATCTTTTGGATCGTCCCAAGGATATTCAGATGAGCAGCTTCTGGTGCTGCCGTAAATATGTACGGGACGAGGTTGTGAAATACGATGGATACAATGCATTTCTTCAGGTTCTGTTCTTCAGAACAACGCATAATATAGCAAATATTGAAATTGAACATTTTGCCAGAGAAGAGGGAACATCCAATTACAATTTCCGCAGAGGCCTGAATCATTTTCTGTCCTGTCTTAATTTCACTGTGATTCCTCTTCGGGCGGCTACTTTTTTTGGGACTCTGTTTTCGGCAGCGGGTTTTATTGGAGCAGTAGTTGTTTTTATCCGTAAACTGCTTGATCCATCCATAATGATTGGCTGGTCTTCTCTTATGTGTGCCATGCTGGTGCTGTTTGGCATCTGTTTTTTCATCCTTGGCATTTTGGGGGAATATCTGGGCAAGCTTATGTTGAATGTAAATAAAACACCTCAGTTTGTGATCCGCGATACAGAAAATATAAGAGAAGATACAGATGAAATAACAAATAAGGACAGGGAAGATAAAGAATGATAGATTTTAACAGACCTGCACTTGTAGGGAAGGAACTGGATTATATCAAAGATGCCGTAGCACAGGGAATGCTCTGTGGAGACGGCAAATATACCGGACTGTGTTCTCAGTGGATGAAAGAAAGATTCCGGCTGAATCAGGTGTTTCTGACAACATCCTGCACACATGCGCTGGAAATGGCAGCTTTTTTGTGTGGTATACAGCCGGGAGATGAAGTGATCATGCCGTCCTATACCTTTGTATCAACGGCGGATGCTTTTGTCCTCAGAGGAGCCAGAATTGTCTTTGTGGATATTCGACCGGATACAATGAATATGGACGAAACACTGATCGAGCAGGCAATCACAGAGAAAACAAAAGCAATTGTGCCGGTTCATTATGCAGGAGTTTCCTGTGAGATGGACACCATAATGGCACTGGCGGAGAAATATCATCTGAAGGTTGTGGAAGATGCAGCTCAGGGTGTGGAATCCTATTATCACGGAAAGGCTCTTGGGAGCATTGGAGATTTTGGCTGCTACAGTTTCCATGAAACGAAGAATTATACCATGGGAGAGGGCGGCGCTCTGGTATTCCAGAAAAATGAATATCAGGAAAAGGCGGAAATCCTCAGAGAAAAAGGAACAGACAGAAGTAAATATTTCCGGGGGCAGGTAGATAAATACCGATGGATCGACTATGGTTCCTCTTACCTGCCAAGTGAAATGAATGCGGCATATCTCTATGCCCAGCTGGAAGAAGCGGAACGGATTGACCGTAAACGCCATCAGATCTATGATTATTATAATGAAAGTCTGAAAGAACTGGAGGAGCAGGAAAAAATACAGAGACCGATTGTTCCGGAGGGCTGTAAGCATAATGCTCATATGTATTATATAAAAGTAAAGGATCTGGAGACGAGAAGCCGGCTGATCACATATCTGAAGAAAAATGATATCTGTACAGCCTTTCATTATGTGCCTCTGCACAGCTCACCGGCAGGTAAAAAATTTGGAAGGTTTTTCGGAGAGGATGTTTATACGACCAGAGAAAGCGAACGTCTTCTGCGGCTTCCGATGTTCTACAATCTGGCTATGACAGATGTGGAATATATTACGGAAAAAATACTTGCATTTGAGTTTTAACGGAGGAGCAGGAAATGAAAAATATAAAAGCAGCTGCGGCAGCAGCCATTGCCGGAATTATGGTTTCGGCAGCGCCGGTGCAGGCGGCAGCAGTCCAGTTTGGAACGCCGGCGGCAGTAGCCACAGATCATATACAGGGATGGCCCAAGGGACCGGCGACGGTTTCGGAAACGGCTGTCCTTATGGACGCGGAAACAGGAGCTGTGCTGTATGATAAGGGCATGAATGAGCTCCGCTATCCTGCAAGCATTACAAAGATCATGACAGTGCTTACCGCGATTGAAAACAGTTCGCCGGACGATTCTGTAACATTTACAGAAACAGGAGTCCGGGATGTGACCTGGGACAGCACCAATATAGGCATGAAGCTTGGTGAAACCATTACCATGAAGGACTGCTGGTATGCGGCAATCATCAAATCGGCCAATGAGGTCTGCGCGCAGATGGCAGAATATATTGGAGGAACCGAAGCACAGTTTGTTGAAATGATGAATCAGAAGGCAGAGGAAGTGGGATGTAAAAACACGCATTTTGCGAATGCAAGCGGTCTTCCGGATCCCAACCATTATACAACTGCCTATGATATGGCAAAGATCATGCGGGCAGGTCTGAGAAACTCCACATTCCGGAAAGTGATCGGTGCTGTGAACTATAAGATCCCGGCAACCAGCCTCAGTGAGGCAAGAGTGATGCATACGCATATGCCTCTCGGGGCAAAGGAATCCAACCTTTATTATGAAGGCTGCCTTGGGGGAAAGACCGGAAATACCAATGATTCGGGACATACTCTTGTAACCGCGGCGAAAAGAGACGGAAGAACTTATATTGCCGTGACCCTGCGCACCTCTGACCTGGGTGCCAACTGTACGGACAGTATTGCTCTTTTTGACTATGCATTTAATAATTTTGAATCATTAAATGTAAATGGAAAAAATATTACAGTGCCAAAAGGAGTTACTGTAAATGATCTTACGGTGGAAACAAAGGACAAAAACGATAAGATCATGAACCAGTATTATTATAACGGTCAGTGGCTGGGCTATGTGTTGACGCCCAAAAACACACCGACACCTGCAGCGGTACAAAACGAAGAATCCGCGGCGGTAACAGAGGTGTCTGAAACAAATACGCAAAAGATTACAGAAGAATCAGAGGAGAAAGAGGGACTTTCCGATATGTCAAAAATCCTTCTGGCGGTCATGGCGGTCATGGCAGTGATCCTGGTGATCTTAATGACAGCACTTCACTTTAAAGAGAAAAAAATGTACAGATCCAGATGATAAGGAGGAGAAAATATGAAGGGAATTATTTTAGCAGGCGGTTCAGGAACCAGATTATATCCATTGACAAAGGCAATCTCCAAGCAGATCATGCCGGTATATGATAAACCTATGATCTATTATCCGCTTTCTACCCTGATGCTGGCAGGAATCCGTGAGATCCTGATCATTTCCACACCAAGAGATCTTCCGGTATTCCAGGAGCTTCTTGGAGACGGAAAACAGCTGGGAATGAGATTTGAGTATGCGGTGCAGGAGCAGCCGAGAGGACTGGCAGATGCTTTTATCATCGGAGAAGAATTTATTGGAAAAGATGCAGTAGCGCTTGTTCTTGGCGATAATATCTTTTATGGACAGAGCTTTTCCAGAGTTCTCCAGAATGCATATCAGAGAACAGAGGAAGAGAAGGGGGCTACCATTTTTGGCTACTATGTAAGAGACCCGAGAGAGTATGGAGTGGTGGAGTTTGACGAAAACGGAAAAGCTCTTTCCATCGAAGAAAAACCGGAGCATCCGAAGTCCAATTACGCAGTTCCGGGACTTTATTTTTATGACAATGATGTAGTGGAGATCGCAAAAAATGTAAAACCGTCTGCAAGAGGCGAGATCGAGATCACCAGCATCAATAACGAATACCTGAACAGAGGTACCCTTAAGGTAGAAACTCTGGGAAGAGGCTTTGCATGGCTTGACACCGGAAATCATGATTCTCTTCTTGATGCGGCTGACTTTGTTTCTGCCTTCCAGAAACGTCAGGGGCTTTATATTTCCTGTATCGAGGAAATTGCGTACAAACGTGGATTTATCACAAAAGAGCAGCTTGTGGAACTGGCACAGCCCCTTCTGAAAACTGCTTATGGAAAATATATGATCGAAGTAGCGGAGGGATTATAAAATGGGAAAAATCACAGTAGAAACCTGTCATATTGAAGGACTGAAGGTGATTACACCTGCAGTATTCGGAGACGAGCGCGGATACTTTATGGAGACTTATAATTATAATGACTATAAAGCGGCAGGAATCGATCAGGAGTTTGTCCAGGACAATCAGTCCAGCTCCAGAAAAGGAGTTTTAAGAGGGCTTCACTTCCAGATCAATTATCCGCAGGACAAGCTGGTCCGTGTAGTCAGCGGCGAGGTGTTTGATGTTGCTGTGGATCTGAGAGAGGGCTCTCCGACTTATGGACAGTGGTATGGCGTTCTGCTTTCTGCAGAGAATAAAAAACAGTTCTTTATTCCGAAGAACTTTGCACATGGTTTTCTGGTGCTTTCTGATTCCGCAGAATTTGCCTATAAATGTACAGACTTCTATCATCCGAATGATGAGGGCGGTCTGGCATACAATGATCCGGACATTGCAGTTGAGTGGCCGATCCCTGAGGGAATGGAGCTGATCATGTCTGAAAAAGATCAGAAGTGGGGAAGCTTTCAGGAATATTCCGCAAACAGGAGCAAAAAGGATTGAAAAAAGAAATCTGGCTGCCAGGGGAGCTTTACCGGAACAGAAGGTTAGTATTCTCTCTGGCAAAAAACGACTTTAAAACAAAATATGCAGGTTCCTATTTCGGAACCATCTGGGCATTTATCCAGCCCATTGTGACCATCTGTGTCTACTGGTTTGTATTCGGACTTGCCCTGAGAGGAGGAGCAGACAGAGGCGTTCCCTTTGTGCTGTGGCTGGTGGCAGGTCTGGTACCCTGGTTTTTCTTTCAGGACGGACTGGTAGGCGGCACCAACGCACTTCTGGAGTACAATTATCTGGTAAAAAAGGTAGTTTTTAATATCCGGATCCTTCCGGTGGTAAAAGTGATCTCAGCCGCTTTTGTACACTGCTTTTTTGTGCTGATCGTGCTTGTGATCTACACCTGTATGGGGTATCCTCCCACCTGGTATGCGCTGCAGCTGATCTATTACAGCTTCTGTATTTTTATGCTGATCCTTGCAGTAACTTATTTTTCCAGCGCGGTGGTGGTATTTTTCCGGGATCTCAGCCAAATCATCAACATCGGTCTGCAGGTAGGTGTGTGGGTGACCCCCATCATGTGGAACTTCAGCGATCTTGGTCTTGAAGGGATTCTGACAAAAATCCTGAAACTGAATCCTGTGTTCTATGTGGTACAGGGATATCGCGATTCCCTGATCGACCATATCGGAATCTGGCAGCATCCATGGCTGACCCTGTACTTCTGGGTATTTACCATTTTGCTGTTTGTTCTGGGAACACGACTGTTTAAGAAGCTTCAGGTACACTTTGCAGATGTCATGTAAATGGAGAGTAAGATGAGTGAAATTGCAATTCAGGTAAAACATCTGGATAAGATGTATAAATTATATAACAAACCTTCTGACAGGCTCCGGGAAACCCTGGGGCTTAAGGTGCCTGTAAGGGAACATTATGCCCTCAGGGATGTAAACTTTCAGGTGGAGAGGGGAGAGACGGTGGGAATTATCGGAACCAATGGTTCCGGTAAATCCACGATTTTAAAGATCATTACCGGAGTTTTGAATCCTACAGCCGGAGAGGTGACCGTAAACGGCAGGATTTCAGCCCTTTTGGAACTGGGAGCCGGCTTTAACATGGAATATACCGGGATTGAAAACGTATATCTCAACGGAACAATGATGGGATTTTCCAGAGAAGAGGTGGATGCAAGGCTTCAGGATATTCTGGATTTTGCGGATATCGGAGACTTTGTTTATCAGCCGGTGAAATCCTATTCCAGCGGTATGTTTGTCCGTCTGGCTTTTGCGGTAGCCATTAACATTGATCCGGAGATTCTGATCGTAGATGAGGCTCTGTCTGTAGGCGACGTATTTTTCCAGGCAAAATGCTACCGTAAATTTGAGGAGTTCAAAAAAATGGGACGTACCATTCTTTTTGTCAGTCATGATCTCAGCAGCATTTCCCGTTATTGCGACAGGGTCATCCTCCTTAACAAAGGGGTAAAAATGGAGGAAGGTTCTCCCAAGCAGATGGTGGATATGTACAAACAGCTTCTGGTGGGGCAGGATCCTGCAAAAGCAGACGAAAATAAAGAAACACAGAAGGAAAACTGGAGCGAACAGTTCCAGGTGAACCCCAATATGCTGGAATATGGCAGCAAACTGGCAGAGATTGTGGATTTTGCAGTGCTGGATGAGAAAGGGCTGTGTACAAATACCATTGAAAAAGGAAGCTCCTTCCAGATCAAAATGAAGGTTGTTTTTCATGAGAATATCCAGGAGCCGATCATGGCTTATACCTTTAAGGATATTAAAGGAACGGAGATTACAGGAACCAACACCCTTTTTGAAAAAATGGCTGTGGAACATTCCGAAGCAGGCGATGCCTGCACAGTGACCTTCCGGCAGGATATGTTTCTTCAGGGAGGAGAATATCTTCTTTCCTTTGGATGTACCGGTTATAAGGACGGGGAGTTTACTGTTTTCCACAGACTGTATGATGCATGTAACATTACGGTGGTTTCCAATAAAAACACCGTTGGTTTTTATGATATGAACTCAAAAGTAGAGATTCACTACGGAGAAAAAGTATGAAAGAAAAGATCGGACAGGTGACCCTGGATGATACCTGTTATCCAGGGCAGGATTTATACAGTGACGGAAGTGTAGAGGATGAAATGCTGGAGATTGCCAGAAACTACCCGGAGGAGGAATGGAACCGGGTGATCGCTGAGCGGAAAAGCTGGCCTATCCTTTACCATTTTTCTCATGTAAGAGAAAATATTTTAAGCTGGCTTCCTTTTACCGGACAGGAAAGTGTGCTGGAGATTGGTTCCGGCTGCGGAGCGATTACAGGCGCCCTTTGCAAAAAAGCAAAAAAGGTCACCTGTATCGAGCTTTCAAAAAAAAGAAGTGAGATCAATGCCTGGAGACACAGAGACTGTGAGAACCTGACTATTCTTATGGGTAATTTCCAGGAGATCGAGCCTGCGCTGACGGAGAAGTATGACTACATTACTCTGATCGGCGTTTTTGAGTATGGGGAAAATTATATCCGGAGCGAAACTCCTTATGTGGATTTCCTCAGAACCATTGCCCGTCATCTGAAGCCGGAAGGAAAGATCATTCTTGCCATTGAAAACCGTTTCGGACTGAAATACTGGGCAGGCTGTACCGAGGATCATTTTGGCACCCTATTTGAGGGACTGGAAGGATATCCTTCCACAAAAGGCGTTAAGACCTTTACAAAAAAGGAGCTGACGACGATTCTGGAAAAGGCGGGAAACCTCAGGGCAAGCTGGTATTATCCATTCCCGGATTACAAGCTTCCCATGACCATATATTCCGACAGCCGTCTTCCTCTGAAGGGAGAACTGAACCGGATGGAGACCAATTTTGACAGACTGAGACTTCAGCTGTTTCAGGAATCCTCCGTATACGATTCCCTTCTGGATAACGATATGTTTCCGGAATTTTCCAATTCGTTCCTTCTTCTGATCGGAAGAGAGGAAATCAGACCGGAGGTGGTCTATTCCAAATTTTCCAATGAAAGAGATCAGAAGTTTGATCTTCGGACTGATATCTGCGAGCCGGGACGGTATGAGAGATATGTGCGGAAGCTTCCGGTAGTGCCAAAGGCAGAGGAGCATGTAAAGAATCTGGAACGGATCCAGAGAGAACTGAATGCGATTTACGAAAAAGAAGGCATTGAGCTGAATAACTGCCGGTTTGAGCAGGGGGCGGCAAAGCTGGAATATCTGGAAGGCGTAACTCTGGAGGAAAAGCTGGATATGCTTTTGGAACAGGGAAAATTCCAGGAACTGGAAGAGTTGTTTTTCTTTTATCTGAAAAAGATCCGCAGTCTTCACTGTAAGGAGAAATTCAGAAAGACACCGGAATTTATCCAGGTATTTGGAGACGCGCCTCTTGAAGGAGAATATGATGCTTCCGGCATGTCCAATATTGATCTTGTTCCGGCAAACCTTCTGATCCAGAGGGACAGACAGGTAGTTATTGATTATGAATGGACCTTCCGTTTTCCGATCCCGGCGGATTTTATCCAGTACCGGATGATCCATTATTATCTGGAAAGCGACGGCAAGCGCCATGTTCTGAAGAACCGGGATTTTTATGGAAAAGCCGGGATCACCGCAAAGGATCTGGAGATCTACGGGGAAATGGAACGAAATTTCCAGAATTACATGAAAGGAGAGCATGTTCCTCTTCTGGAGCTTTATGAAGAGGTTTCTCCGGGTAAAGTAGAGATCCTTCCGTATTATGAACAGATGCGGATCGCAGGAGCAGAAAGAAGACTTCAGGTATTCTTTGACCGGGGAGAAGGCTTCCGTGAGGAGGATTCAGCCGTTTATCCGATGAGCAGGGAAGGGCTGGACCTGGAGATCATAATTCCCGAAGGCGTACACAGACTGCGCCTGGATCCGGGAGAAGCGGCGGGAGGACTGATCCTGAAAGAGCTTTCCTATGAGGACGGAACACCGGCAGATTTTACGGCCAATGGATTTCCTATGGGAGAAGGCGCATATTATTTTGGCGGAGGCGATCCTCAGTTTATAACCGGAGATGTTTCCGGGAAAACAAAGCTGTGCATCCGGATCCGGATTATGAAAGAACAGGATGCCCGAGAAGATTTCTGGAAGAACTTTTCCAGAGTATCTGCCGAAAAAGATGCAGAGCTTCGGAGACTGAATGAAAAGATCAGCCAGATGGAAAATACAAAGGTCTGGAAATTATATAGAAGCATTAAGAAAAAGTAGAATGAGGAAAAACATGGAAGAATTGCGCTTCAGTGTGGACGAAGAAAAATATGATGACAGGCACGGGCAGGTTCTGAGTCTTACAGGCTGGTATGTGCCGGCAGACGGACAGGCTGCGGAATTCCGGCTTCTGGGAGACGGGGAGGAGATCGCGGTTCCATCTCCGGAAAGATATCCCAGACCGGATGTGGCTCAGGCTCTGGAACGTGATCTGGGAGAGTTTCTTCCGGGATTTACAGTATGTATCCCGGAGGCGGACAAACTTGCAGAAAAATATCATACAGTGGAGCTGATCCTCACTGACGGTGCAGAGATTCATTCTGTCTGGAAAAAATCCGGAGAAGAGCTGGGAGTCTTTTTGAAAGAATGTCTGCTGGAATACCATATGGACCGGGTGGAGATTCTGTATGATACCATGCTGGAGATCCAGGGCTGGGTGATGGATCAGAGAGGCGATGCACTGGCAGAGCTTCTCAATGAGGACGAAACTCCTGTCCCCTGCCGGATGAGCCGGGGAAGAAGACCGGATGTAGTGGAACGGAGAGGACTTGACGAAGAATATAAAGCACGGGAGATCGGATTCCGTATTTCTTCTACGCTGGATGAGATCTCAGGGAAAAAAGTGATTCTCCGGTTTACAGGAACTTCTGTCAGGAAAGAGTATGAGATCGATGTGCAGAAGCTTCTGAAGGATGGGCAACCAAAAGGCATATGGAACCGTCTTTTCCACCGTTCCGAAGAAAAGACAGGAGATTATGAGCAGTGGCTGAAGCGCCACAGTGTCAGCCGTTCCCGGATGTGGAAACAGAAACATGAGAATTTTGAAAAAAAGCCTCTGATCAGTATCGTGATCCCGTTATACAATACGCCGCTTCCCTATCTGAAAGAACTGATCGAATCTGTGAGAAAGCAGACTTACGGAAACTGGCAGCTGTGTCTGGCTGACGGAAGCCCGGATGATAAGGTATATGAATTTCTGAAAAAAAATTACAGGCATGAGGTTCGGATCAGCTATAAAAAACTAAAGGAAAACGGAGGGATCTCCGTGAACACCAATAAGGCCATAGAGCTTGCAAGAGGGGAATACCTGATGCTCTGTGACCATGACGATACACTGGAGCCAGACGCACTTTATGAAATCGTAAAGGCGATCAATGATCATGAACAGGCAGATGTGATCTATACAGATGAGGATAAGGTCAGCATGGATGGCCGACACTATTTTGATCCTCATTTTAAATCGGACTTTAATCTGTTCCGGTTAAGAGAAAACAACTATATCTGCCATATTTTTGCAGTAAAAAGGCAGGTGGCGGAAAAAGCCGGATACTTCCGTAAGGAATTTGACGGGGCGCAGGACTTTGACTTTATTTTCCGCTGCTGTGAAAATGCCGCCGGAGTCATCCATATTCCAAGAGTGCTTTATCACTGGCGCTGCCATATGGATTCCACAGCTGCTGATCCGGAAAGCAAGGCATATGCATTTGAGACCGGAAGAAAAGCTGTGGAGGAGCATTACCGGAGAATGGGAATTCCTGCAAAGGTGGAGATGACCAGTCGGCCGGGCTGGTACCGGAGCCGGGTGGAACTTCAGGGAAGACCGATGATCTCTGTGATCATTCCCAATAAGGATCATATTGACGATCTGGAGCTTTGTCTTTCGTCTCTGACAGAACGCAGCACCTATGATAATTATGAGGTTCTGATCGTAGAAAACAACAGTGAGGAGCCTTCTACCTTTGCCTATTACGAAAAGCTTCCGCAGCGTTTTCCGAAGGTGAGAGTCCTTACCTGGGAAAAAGAATTCAATTATTCTTCTATTAATAATTTTGCGGCAGAGCAGGCAGGAGGAGAGTATCTGCTGTTTCTGAATAATGATGTGGAAATTCTGACACCTGACTGGATGGAGGAAATGCTGCAGATCTGTCAGCAGAAGGAGGTTTCCATAGTAGGAGCCAAGCTCTATTATCCGGATGATACCATCCAGCATGCAGGCGTTGTCATGGGGCTGGGCGGGATCGCCGGGCATATCATGTGCCGTGCGTCCAGAGAGGATGCAGGATATTTTGGAAGAATGATCAGTGTGCAGGAGATCAGCGCAGTGACAGCAGCCTGCATGATGATGAAAGCAGAAGATTTCCGGATGGTGGAGGGCTTTGACGAGACCTTCCGGGTTGCGTTTAACGATATCGATCTCTGCATGAAGGCAGGAGCCCTTGGCAAAAAAGTGGTGTTTACCCCTTATGCAGAACTGTATCATTATGAATCGAAATCCAGAGGTCTGGAGGACACACCGGAAAAACAGTTCCGTTTTGAAAAGGAAATAAAAAGATTTCAGGAAAAATGGGGAGATCAGCTGAAAAAAGGCGATCCATATTACAGTCCCAATCTGTCTGCAACAGAAGGAGACTGCTCCCTGAGAGAAAACTGAGAAACGAGGTTGGATATGTCAAGAGAGATTTTTGAGGTAACAAAGGACCGGTTCCATCTGAAGGATCCCTGTCAGTATATCCTGCAGGGAACCTGGCCTAAGGAAGCAAAGATGCGAGCCTGTCTGGATGATTCTGAGATAAAGTCGGAAATCCGGAAGCTGGAGGTAGTCAGCGCTCTGGAACGGTTTAAGGATCCGGATCTGATGCGGGGAGAGAGGATCACTGCCGCTGTGCAGCTTCCGGAATCTCTGGAAGGGCATCAGAAGCTGTCTGTTTATGCAGATATGCCGGATAAGACCATGTGCTGGTTTTCTGTTTCCGTAAAGGAACTGGAAAAACGTCGGGGCAAGCCTCAGTTTTTTATCGAGGAAGAAAAGGTTCAGCAGGGATTTTTACGGATCCGGGGCTGGGCTGTTGCGGATGAACCGGTCAATATCCAGATTTTTGATGAAAACAAACAGAAGCTTCATGCAGAGATCCTTCGCACCCAGAGAGTAGATGTGGAGCAGATGTATGAGGAAATGGATCATGAGGACAAGACAGGCTTTTTTGCTGAGCTGACCAACCTTACCGGAAAGCTGGTCTATGTGGTATTTTACGCAGGAAATACAAAATCGGTGCATATTGCCCATCTGAATCCGGCTGTGGTATTCCGCAAAAAGATTCAGAAATATGCAAAAAAGGGACTGCGTTACTGGAAGAGCCAGGGAAGCGCCGCTATGGTAGGAAAGATTGTTTCCAAGGTTAAGACTGCGTCTACCAGAGAGATTCCTTATCAGAAATGGATCCTTCATCATCTGCCGGGAAATAAAGAACTGGAAAAGCAGAGAAAAACAGTTTTTGACTATCAGCCAAAGATTTCAATTGTGATCCCTTTGTATAAGACACCGGAAAAATATCTCCGTCAGCTGGTAGACACGGTAAAAGCCCAGACCTATACCAACTGGGAGCTTTGTCTTTCTGACGGAAGCGGAGAAAATTCTCCTATCCGGAAGCTTCTGGAAAGCCTGGAGGCTTCGGATGAACGAATCCGGGTGATCCATAATGAAAAGCAGCTGCAGATCTCAGAGAACACCAACGCGGCGATTCAGGCGGCAACCGGAGAATATATCGCCTTTGCCGACCATGACGACGAACTGACTCCAAACGCTCTGTTTGAGTGCGTGAAGGCTTTGAATGAGAAAAAACAGACGAGGATCCTTTATTCAGACGAGGACAAAATGTCTATGGACGGACACAAGTTTTTCCAGCCGCATTTCAAGCCGGATTATAACCCGGACCTGCTTTGTACGGTCAATTATATCTGCCACCTTTTTGTGGTGGACAAAAACGTGATCCGGGAAGTGGGAATGCTTCGCAGTGAATTTGACGGAGCACAGGATTATGATTTTATTTTCCGTTGTATTGAGGCGGTGAAGCCGGAAGAAATCTGTCATATTCCAAAGATCCTTTATCACTGGCGCTGTCATGAGGATTCTACAGCTGAAAATCCGGAAAGTAAGACATATGCTTTTGAGGCAGGAAAACGTGCCATTGAGGAGCATTATAAGAGAACCGGGATCCAGGCGGAGGTTCTCCAGGGTGAGTTTCTTGGACTTTACCGTACCAGATTTATCCGGGATCATGATCCGCTGATTTCCATTATCATTCCCAATAAGGATCACACAGAGGACCTGAAGCGGTGTATGGATTCCATCGATCAGAAATCCACCTACCGGAATTACGAGTATATTATTGTGGAAAACAACAGTACAGAAGAGGAAACCTTCCGGTTCTACAAAAGACTGGAGGCAGAAGATCCAAAGGCCCATGTGGTGTACTGGGACAAAGAGTTTAACTATTCTGCGATCAATAATTATGGAGCCACTTTTGCAAAGGGCGAATATATCCTTCTTCTGAATAACGATACAGAGATCATCAATGAAGACTGTCTGGAACAGCTTCTGGGCTATTGTATGAGAAGTGATGTAGGAGCGGTAGGCGCAAGAATGTACTACGAGGACGATACCATCCAGCATGCAGGTGTTGTGATCGGCTTCGGAGGAATTGCAGGTCACTGCTTTGTACTGCAGCCAAGAGGAACCACAGGCTACTGCCACAGAATCATCTGTGCGCAGGATTACAGCGCAGTGACGGCAGCCTGCATGATGGTGAAGCGTTCCGCTTTTGACGAGGTGGGCGGCCTTACAGAAGAACTGGCAGTTGCGTTTAATGACATTGATTTCTGCATGAAACTGAGAAGCGCAGGCTATCTGATCGTATACAATCCTTATGCGGAACTGTATCACTATGAATCCAAATCCAGAGGTCTGGAAGATACACCGGAAAAGGTTGCAAGATTCAATAAGGAAATTCAGATTTTTGAAAGACGCTGGCCGGATATCATGAGGGATGGCGATCCCTATTACAATCCGAATCTGACTTTGAAGAGCCAGGATTTTTCACTGAAAAGGATATAAGGAGGACTTAATCAATGAAGGTATTAGTCACAGGAGTAAAGGGACAGCTTGGTCATGATGTGATGAATGAGCTGGCGAAACGGGGCTATGAAGGTGTTGGCGTAGATGTGGAAGAAATGGACATCACAGACGAAGCGGCAGTGCGCAGAGTCATGGAAGAAGTCCGCCCGGACAAAATGGTGCACTGTGCAGCCTGGACTGCAGTGGATGCAGCAGAGGATCAGGTGGAAATGTGCCGTAAGGTCAATGCTCTGGGAACAGAAAACATTGCAAAAATGTGCGGGGAACTGGATATTCCCATGATCTACCTCAGTACCGATTATGTGTTTGACGGAGAAGGCACCCGTCCCTGGGAGCCGGACGATCCGGTGGTAAAGCCTCTGAATGTTTACGGTCAGACAAAGTATGAAGGAGAACTGGCAGTAGAAAAATATACGGATAAGTATTATATTGTCCGTATTGCCTGGGTATTTGGCGTGAATGGCAAAAACTTTATCAAGACTATGCTGAATCTTGGAAAGACTCATAATACCCTGACTGTGGTAGATGACCAGATCGGAACGCCTACCTATACTTATGATCTTGCAAAACTTCTTGTGGATATGCTGGAAAAAGAAGAGTATGGTAAATACCATGCGACAAATGAAGGCGGTTATATCTCCTGGTGTGATTTTGCAAAAGAAATCTTCCGTCAGGCCGGGATGGACGTAAAAGTAACTCCGGTAAGCTCAGATCAGTATCCGGCAAAGGCAAAACGTCCTTCCAACAGCCGTATGGAAAAGAACAAGCTGACTCAGCATGGATTTGAGCGTCTGCCTTCCTGGCAGGATGCCCTTTCCCGTTATCTGAAGGAGATCATGTAAGAGAAGATGAATACACAAAAAGCAAAAAAAGCGGTGGATAAACCCACCGCTTTTCATAAATGGTGTGGAAAAGAGAATGAAAATATCAGATTTGCCGTATATTTACTGGGATTGATGCTCCTCAGTGCCTGTTTTATGTTCGATGATTATCTTTTTGGAGATCAGCTGATGATCTTTCAGGATATCGGAAGTGACACATGGCAGCAGTATATTATGAACTATTCGGCGATTGTCAACGATATCCGGGACGGAAGCTTCAGCCTGTGGGATTTTTCCAACGGATTTGGGGTCAATCTGTTTAACTTCAACCTGTTTGATCCTTTTCTGATGCTCCTGTACGGTCTGGGAGTGATACTGGGGCCTGCACATATGCTTCTGTATATCAATGTGATTCAGATTCTGAAAATGCTGGCAGCGGGATTGGCGTTTTATTTGTTTTTATCCCAGTTTTCTCTCAGCAGTCAGGCAAAACTGGTGACTTCCTATGTGTATGGATTCAGTGGTTTTCTCCTGGTGTGGGGACAACATTATCAGTTTGGTACGGCAGTGATTTATCTTCCCCTGCTTCTTCTTTTTTGCGAAAGACATGTGCAGAAGAAAAAAGGGCGGGGATTTTTCCCGGTGATGGTTTTTTTGTGCGGGATCTACAGCGTGTATTTTACCTATATGTGTCTTGCGGCAACAGGACTTTACCTTTTGTTCCGGATCCTGATGCTGGACGGACTTACACCTGCGCAGAGGATCCGGCGATTTTTTACAGGCTGCGGTGAAATGCTTCTTGGCATAGGAATGAGTATGGCGGTTTTTCTGCCTATGGCAGAGGTGCTTCTGAACGTGTCCTCCAGACTGGACAGCAGCGGGGTGGGATTTATGGACTGGCTGCAGCAGTGCTTCACACCCTATAGCGGGAAATTTTATGATTCTCTGGTAAAGCATCTGTTTTCCAGCAATCTGCAGAATGGATTTGGTATGGCAAAAGGACCTCAGCAGTATGTAATGAATTATTATGAGGATCCTGTTCTGTTCTGCTCCGGGCTGGCTGTTTTTCTGGATATCCAGTTTCTTGTGATTCTGAGAAAGACGGAGATGACCCGAAGAGCAAAGACAGTCCTGTACAGCGCTGCGGCGCTGATTCTGGCAGGTATGCTCCTTCCTGTTGGAGGAACGGTTTTTAATTACTTTACAAAGCCCACGCAGAGATATACCTTTGTACTGATACCGGTTTTTCTTCTCCTTATGGCATGGATGTGGGATTACCTGAAAAAAGGCGGTCGCCTCAGTATCCTTCTGATCGTTGTTGTGACTGGATTTATGGGACGGGCATATCTGGAAGGCTGGCAGCAGGCTGGATTTCCGGAATATAAAAGAAATATACTGATTCTGACAGCTACGGGGATTCTTACGGTTATCTGTCTGATTGCACTGGATTTTGTAAAAAAACAGCAGATCCGAAATCTGGTAATGGGAATTCTTACTGTGGCACTGGCTGTGCAGGTGATGTCAGAAGGAAGTACAAATTTCCAGGCCAGAGTTACCCTGAAAAAAACAGATACACCGGCAGAGCTTATGACACAGGAAATGGAACAGTATAAGACTGACAGACATTCCGAAAATAAAGCCGTCAGATATCGGGCAGAAATGAATAAGCCTCAGGATTTTTTCAGGGAAATGTATCGGGCGGATATTCCGCAGGTGCTGGATTATCTGGAAGAAAAGGACGGAAGCTTTTTCCGGGTGGAAAAGGATTATATTTCCGGAACAGTAGCCATGGATGCCTCTGCTCAGGGATATAACGGGATATCCTCCTATAACTCTGTTATGAACGGCTACATAAAGGAATTTGTGGAGACCTGCTGTCCGGAACTGTTTTTTGCAGATCAAAATCATTATACCTTCTGGAACAATGTAGAAGATGAACAGCTGGCAGCTTTTCTGGGAATCCGTTATCTGATCTCCGGTCGGAAGGTGCCGGAGGAAGGCTGGAAGGTACTGGATCAGGTAGGAGGGCTGTATGTCCATGAAAATCAGCTGGAAACCGGAACGGCTCACTTTTATACCGATGCGGTAACAGAGGAAAGTTTAAAGGAATTGTGTACAGAAGACACAAGAGACGAGTTTCTTCAGAATGTGATCTCTCTGCCGGAAGAAGAGAATTCTGAAACAGGAGTGAAGATTTCCCGGGAAACATCTCCGAAAGAACTTCAGACAGCCTCCGAGATTTCGCAGCTTCTCAGCCAGGAGGACAAAAATGCCATGGAAGATTCAGAAATCATCCTGAATCGCCCGGAAAAAGATTCCCATATTACCGGATCCATCCATGCAGAGACAGACGGATATGGAATGTTTATGATTCCATACGAAAAAGGATGGAGCCTGACCATTGATGGAAAAGAAACAGAACTCCTTCGCGGAGACATTGGATTTCTGGCCTGTGAGATCCCGGAAGGCGATCACACACTGGAGCTGACCTTCCAGGCTCCGGGCTTAAAGACAGGAATGCTGGCCAGCTGTTTGTTCTGGATTTTGTTCGGAGTGTCCAGAGGGGCGGAGAAATATGGGAGAAGAAAGCAGAAATAATGCTATTTTATCAGGCGTGAAACGCTGGAACAGAACTATCTAAAGTGTTTGAAAAAAAGATTAGAGAGGGAATGACTGAAAAACGGTCATTCTCTTTTTTGGCTGTAATTTAGTATATAAAATCAAATGGAGTTTTTATGATATATTATTGACATTGAATATACTGTGTAGTACACTATATACAAAGGAGGCATAGTAGATGAATATTGACGACTGGAAATCACAGGTAAAAAGAGGAACACTTGAATTTTGTATTTTGCTTTTGATAAAGAAACAACCGTCTTATGGTTATGAGATTATCAGCACATTGGATCAGTATCCGATCATTGCCGCGAAAGAAAATACAATTTATCCGCTGCTGCGCCGATTGTTGAAAGAGGAATTTATTTCTTCCTGCTGGCAGGAAGGAACAGAGGGGCTGCCGCCGAGAAAGTATTATTCACTTACAGCCAAAGGAGAAGAATACATTTCCGCAATGTCTGTGGAGTGGGACAATTTACTGAATGCGATCAACGAAATTAAAGGAGAAAAGGCATGAAAAAAATATTAGATAATTATCTTGAAAAAATGGAAAAATGTCTGAGACCTGTTCCTGTTTCAGAACGGATTGATATTATCAATGAGATAAAAAGTGAAATGCAGGAATTGCAGAATAATGGGGTTTCGGATGAAATGATCATTGAAAGACTGGGAAATCCCAAAGACCTGGCAAAAGCGTATCTTGGAGATCTCATAACCAAAGAAAAAGGATTCAGCTGGAACAGAGTCCTGATCATTTGTGCTTTTTTCAGTCTGGTAGGATTTTCAGGAATGGTTGTGATTCCCTGTCTGGGAGTGATTGCACCTACATTTATAGTTTGCGGCGCCATCTGCCCGTGCTTGGGACTGATCAAGCTGATCGATCAGATTTTCCATCTTGGACTGCCCTTTGCAGATAACATTGGTATATTTGTAAGTGAATCCTTTACACTGAATCCTCTGGTGGAATTTATACTTATCCTGCTCATCGGAGTTCTTCTGTTTCTTGCAGGAATTGCTGCGTGGAAGCTTCTTGTTTTTTATTGTAAGAAGGTGAGCGGAACAGCAAAGAGACTTTTCGTATAAAAACAGCAAGTTTATGGGGTGAGTAAAATATGATTTTTTGTCTGTAAATGACATGCAGATTTCATTGATCCTTCATTACATTTTTCAGACTGCAAATTTATATTCCTGTTGTTTTGTTGTGTATGGGCGGGAAACCGTAGGGCGCAGCCTGCCGACCAGCCTGCGGCTGGGGGGGCGGCCCAAGTTTCTTG